>Ga0209050_1000606_pt1 | contig 57003 bp, 54 predicted proteins | sample Araplavi_mTSA_r2_FD_184276 | JGI IMG/M metagenome (GOLD analysis project Ga0209050, IMG submission 184276) | Arabidopsis root microbial communities from North Carolina, USA - plate scrape MF_Cvi_mTSA_r2 (SPAdes) (version 2) | ecosystem: Host-associated > Plants > Roots > Endosphere | place: USA... | reverse complement strand
CATCTCACGGCCGCGGAATCGCAAGGATACCTTGGCCCTGTCCCCGTCACTCAGGAAACGTACCAGGTTGCGCAGTTTTACCTGGTAATCCCCTTCCTCCGTCCCTGGACGAAACTTGATTTCTTTAACCTGAATCTGCTTCTGGTTTTTCTTGGCCGCAGCAATCTGCTTCTTCTTTTCGAAGATCGATTTGCCGTAGTCCATCAGTTTGCAAACAGGTGGTACTGCATCGGCGGAAATCTCCACCAGATCCAGCTTGGCCTCTTCAGCCTTAAGAAGCGCGTCTTCGATTGACACAATCCCGAGCTGTTCACCTTCAGCCCCAATTAACCGAACCTCGCGTGCCGAGATATTCTCGTTGATCGGGGCTTTCGGTGCAGTTCGTTTATCTTGTCTCATTTCACGCTTAATAATAATTACTCCGAATCTTGGCGACCACGCCGGGAAACCGCTTGGGCGAGGAACTCAGCGAACTGGGCGACGGGCATCGAGCCCAGGTCAGCACCTTCACGAGTACGCACAGCGACAGTCTGCATCTCGACTTCCCGATCTCCGATAACCAAGAGATAAGGAACCTTGAGCAAAGTATGCTCGCGGATTTTAAAGCCGATCTTTTCATTTCTCAAGTCAGACTTGGCACGAAACCCGCTTTCGTTGAGAGTTTTTTCCACTTCGGCGGCAAAATCAGCCTGTTTATCAGTGATATTCATCACCACTGCCTGGGTCGGAGCCAGCCACGCAGGGAACGCGCCCTCGTAATGCTCGATCAGGATTCCGACGAACCGCTCGAAGGACCCCAGGATCGCCCGGTGCAACATCACCGGGTGCTTGCGGCTGTTGTCTTCGGAGACGTATTCGGCTCCCAGACGCACAGGCAGGTTAAAATCGAGCTGCAGGGTACCACATTGCCAGACGCGACCGAGGCAATCTTTCAGCGAGAACTCGATCTTCGGACCGTAGAACGCACCCTCGCCCGGCTGCAGATCGTACGGCAGGCCCGCGCTGTCAAGGGCTGCGGCCAGTGCAGCTTCGGCGCGATCCCAAAGCTCGTCGGAACCGACGCGTTTTTCCGGACGAGTGGACAGCTTCATCTCGACATCTTTAAAGCCGAAATCGGCGTAGACGTCCATGGTCAGCTTGATGAACGCGGCGGACTCGGCCTGCATCTGCTCTTCGGTGCAGAAGATGTGGGCGTCGTCCTGGGTGAATGCGCGCACACGCATGATGCCGTGCAAGGCACCCGATGGCTCGTTACGGTGGCATGCACCGAACTCGGCCAGGCGCATCGGCAGCTCGCGGTAGCTCTTCAGGCCCTGGTTGAACACCTGCACGTGGCAAGGGCAGTTCATTGGCTTGATCGCGTAGTCGCGGTTTTCCGACTGGGTGGTGAACATGTTGTCGGCGTAGTTGGCCCAGTGCCCGGATTTCTCCCACAGGCTGCGGTCAACCACTTGCGGCGTCTTGATTTCGAGATAGCCGTTGTCGCGCTGAACCTTGCGCATGTATTGCTCGAGCACCTGGTACAGAGTCCAGCCGTTCGGGTGCCAGAACACCATGCCCGGCGACTCTTCCTGGGTGTGGAACAGGCCCAGGCGCTTGCCGATCTTGCGGTGGTCGCGTTTTTCGGCTTCTTCGATGCGCTGGATGTAAGCCGCCAGTTGCTTCTTGTCCGCCCATGCGGTGCCGTAGACGCGCTGCAATTGCTCGTTTTTGGCATCGCCACGCCAGTAGGCGCCGGACAGCTTGGTCAGCTTGAAGGATTTCAGGAAGCGGGTGTTCGGCACGTGCGGACCGCGGCACATGTCGACGTATTCTTCGTGGTAATACAGGCCCATGGCCTGTTCGTTCGGCATGTCCTCGACCAGGCGCAACTTGTAGTCTTCGCCACGAGCCTTGAACACTTCGATCACTTCGGCGCGCGGAGTGACTTTCTTGATCACGTCGTAATCTTTCTCGATCAGCTGCTGCATGCGCTGTTCGATGGCCGCCAGGTCGTCCGGAGTGAAAGGACGCTCGAAGGCGATGTCGTAATAGAAGCCTTCGTCGATGACCGGCCCGATGACCATTTTGGCGGTCGGGTACAACTGCTTGACCGCGTGGCCAACCAGGTGGGCGCAAGAGTGGCGAATGATCTCCAGCCCCTCTTCATCCTTTGGCGTGATGATTTGCAGCGACGCGTCGCTGTCGATGATGTCACTGGCGTCGACCAGCTTGCCATCGACCTTGCCGGCAACGGTGGCCTTGGCCAGGCCTGCACCGATGGAGGCGGCGACCTCGGCTACGGAAACCGGGTGATCGAATGAACGTTGACTGCCGTCGGGAAGAGTAATAGTTGGCATGGCGCCTCCTCTCCTAGTGGTGACCCCTACCAAAGGTCACGTGGGTTGGGATGAGCCAGTACAAGATCCGGTCCAGGCCATTCAATGACGAACGCCTGCCTTACAGCGGCAGGAGCCTTGCGGCCAACCGGAAAACCGAACCAGAGTGACTGGGATTCAAATCAGGGTTAATCGCGCATCTGCCGCCACCGGGACTGAAGGTCCATCGGAGCCTGCAAACGCCCGAGCGGGGCATGCTAGCACAGATGAACGGTTATCGGCCTGCACGCAATCAGACGGTGAAAATTTCCTCACTTTCTTGGCGCAAAGTGAACTTGAGATATACGAGATGCCTCAAACTGACTGAGAATCGCCACAGATATCGACCCCAAGGAGTTCCTGTCATGCGCCTTATCCGTCTTTTTGCCTTTGCCGCCCCGCTTGCCCTGTTGCTGCCACTGAGCGCACACGCTGCCTGGCCAAATGGTGTGAAAGCCCAGTACATGAGCGATTGCACAAAAGCTGCCAGCCAAACTGTCAACCCGGCCGAAGCGAAGAAGCACTGCTCGTGCGGCGCCGACGTTCTCGAGAAGAAATTCACCACCCAGGAGATCGCGCAGTTGATGGACAAGAACAATCCAGCCGGCCCTGAATTGAGCCAACGCGCACTGAAAGAAATCTCGGTGTGCCGAGTCCAGAAATAGCGTTGCACAGGACGTTTTTTGAGTGATCCGGGGGCCAAAAACAGCCAAATATCGGCTGATTCACATAATTTACGCAGCTTTTACGGGTTTTTTTACTCCCCTGTTTTGCCGCGCAAACCCCCTGAAACCGGGGCTCACAGCCATTCCTGGTGGTGAAAGACGTGCAATATGAAAGCAAACAGCGCGTCTGGGGGGGTCCCAAACCGAACATTTCGACTATGATACTCGGGTGTGCCCAGTTGGCCTGAGCAGCACAGTACTACTGAAAATATATGTTTCTTGGAGATACACCATGTCTAATCGCCAAACCGGCACCGTTAAATGGTTCAACGATGAAAAAGGCTTCGGCTTCATCACTCCTCAAGGTGGCGGTGACGACCTGTTCGTACACTTCAAAGCTATCGAAAGCGACGGTTTCAAAAGCCTGAAAGAAGGCCAGACTGTTTCCTTCGTGGCTGAGAAAGGCCAAAAGGGTATGCAAGCTGCTCAAGTTCGCCCAGAGTAATTTCCAGGCGCACTAAAAAAACCCCGTCCATGTGACGGGGTTTTTTATGGGTGAAACAAAAGCCTGGGGATCAGCCGCAGTTGACCCGGGTGACCACCCTGGCGGCATCGGTGTTCAGGTTCAGGCGATCGGAACGGTACTCCAGCGTCACCATATCGGTCGGCAGCAGGAACCGCGCGCTTTGCGCCCCTGCGCGGGTACGTGCCTGCTCAAGCAGCTGCGGCGATGCCTGTTTGCCAATGGTGAACTCGGCAGCCTTCGCTTCACAACGGCTGTGACCCGTGTCAGTCGTCGCCACATCCGTGTTTGCCGACTCCGTAGAGGCAGTGCTGCAACCGGCCAGCGTGGCAACGGCCAGCAAAGTACCCAATGACGCGAGCTTCCAAGGCATGAAGCCTCCTTATTCAATGATTAAGCTGAGATCGTGCGACAACCAGACTGGCGTTTGGTTTCACAGGCAGCGCCAGCACCCTGCCCGCAATCCGCACGAGCCGCGATTCTGCCTGAGCGCCGCTCTGCCCTTAATCACTGAATCGTGACTGAATATGAACAACGCTCAATAGACGTCGATGTAGTCGTAAGGCGGATTGGGCCAGTTCTCTTTCAAGGCATTGAAGATTTGCATGACCCAGACTTCATCGCTGGCCGCGACTCGTCCGACATAACCGGAGCCCTTGGCCCAGGTTTCGAGCCGGAACAACAACCCGTCGATATCGGTACCGCCCACGACACCCGAGGAGATGTACGCAATACCTCCCTTGGTGACCCGCAACTGGGTGTGCTCATCGTCACTGGCTCCGGCCAGCAACTGACGCACCGCCTCGAGGGTCAGGCCATCCGGGGAGTTCAAATCGATCTGCACAGCGCGCTCCTTGAAAATTCGACAGAGACCAAGTGTCGCACAGCCCTCTTTTCATGCCTAAGTCGACGTGTCAAAAGCCTCGCAAAATGGTTAACTCGGCACTCAGACTTCCCCCCGACTTCACGAGTGCCATCATGACCACCGTAAGCATCGACGCCGACATCAAGGCCAAGTGGCAGGACGGCCACAGCTCCTACAGTCCAAGCAGCACGGAAGAGCTTGCCATTATCGGTATCGACCTGCTGGTCAGGGACCTGGGAACCGAAGCCGCCCAATCGTTCATCGAACAGATTTTCGAGAAGCATCTGTCGGACCAGAAGTCCGAAACGGTCAGCGGACGGGAGTGAACCCCGCAGGCAGGCACCTGCGGGGCATGCAGTTTATTTCAGACGGGCCAGACGCTCGGTCAGCAGATCGAAGAAGCCCTGGGCATCGCCGCTTTCAACCCAGAACGCATTCTTCGGCGCTTTCAATCCATCATACCAGTCAACGATGGTTTGCCCGAAAGTCGGTCCCTCGCGGCTGTCGACCACCACGTTGACCGAGCGGCCGCTGAACAATTGCGGCTTGAGCAGGTAAGCGACCACCGTGGCGTCATGCACCGGGCCACCCGAAATGCCGTAGTGCTCCATTTCGCCTTTGATGTATTCATTGAGAATGTCGCCCACCAAACGGCCGGCATTGTTGTTCAGCGCAGCAATCTGTTGCAGACGCGCTTCGCTGGTCAGGATCTTGTGGGTCACATCCAGCGGCAGGTAAGTCAGCTTCACGCCACTCTTGAGCACCACTTCGGCGGCTTGCGGATCGGCGAACAGGTTGAATTCTGCCACCGGCGTGATGTTGCCGCCGTTGAAGTGCGCACCGCCCATGACCACCACTTCCTTGATGCCCTGGACGATACCCGGCGCCTGGATCAGCGCCAGGGCCAGGTTGGTCTGCGGGCCAAGCATGGCGATGGTAATGCTGTGGGGCTCGGCGGATTTCAGGGTGTCGATGAGATAAGCGATGGCACTGCCCTTGGCCAGGCCTTGCTTGGGTTCATGCACGGCAATGCCGGACAACCCTTCCTTGCCATGAATGTCCTCGGCATAGATGGGTGTGCGCATCAGGGGCTTCGGCGCGCCCGCATAGACCGGCACCTCTTCGCGCCCCGCCCACTCCCGGGCCAGTCGCGCATTGCGCGAGGTCTTGTCGAGGCGAACGTTGCCCGCAACGGTGGTCAGTGCCCGGACATTCAGCTCGTCCGGCGACGCCAGGGCGAACAACAGGGCAACGACATCGTCAGCCCCCGGATCGGTGTCGATGATCAAGTCGATTTTTTGTGCCGCCTGGGCGTTCGTTGCGGTAATCAGGGACAAAAGCAGCAGACTCCGGAGCAGTGGATGCAGTTTCCGAGCGTAGCGATACGTGGCGCGCTCCTTGCGCCAGGGAAATCAAAGCACAGACAGCCAGTCAGAATGTTACGCCAGCGACCAGCACAATATTGCAGTACGGTTGGCACTCGCCGGTACGAACAATCGCCCTCGCTTGCCGGCTCAGGACCTTGAATTGTTCATGACTGAGCACCTCACGCCGCCCCAGTGCGCCTTCGCCGTTCAGTTCATCCAGTGCGATCAGTGCCAACGGTTTCTTATCGAAAATCTCCTGAGCCAGCACATGGCTTTCGACCTGCATCTCACTGAGCACCACCTTCAGGGTGCTGACAAAATCCGGAATGCCCCGGGTCAAGGCCAGGTCGATCAATTCAACGCCAGGTGGAACCGGAAGACCGGCGTCACCGATGACGACCATGTCGCCATGCCCCAATGAGGCGATCAGCCGTGACAAAGCGATGTTAAGCAAGGGAGTCTTTTTCATGGGGTTTTAAACGCCTGTACATCGCTCAAGGCGGGAATCGACGGTTGCGCGCCGGCACGGGTGACCGACAGCGCCGCAGCCACCTGCCCGAAGCGGATTGCCTGCACCTCATCCTGACCCGCAGCCAACGCCGCAGCGAAACCACCGACGAACGTATCGCCCGCCGCCGTGGTGTCGACAGCCTTCACGACCGGCGCGGGGAAATGCTCGAAGCGCTGACCATCGGCAAACAGCGAACCTTGCGCGCCGAGGGTGATGATCACCTTGCCGGCGCCCAGGGCAATCAGCCGGGTTGCCGCGGCTTGCGCACTCTCCAGGGAGTCCACAGACACTCCGCTCAAGGCCGACGCTTCGCTCTCGTTGGGAATCAGATAATCGATAGACCCGTACCAGTGCGATGGCAACGGACGGCTGGCCGGCGCCGGGTTGAGGATGACCGTCTTGCCCAGCTCGCGGCCGCGCTTGAGCGCATGGCCAACGGAGGCATCGGGCACTTCCAGCTGACAGATGAGCACGTCCGCCGCCTGTATCACCGAATCAAAACGGTCAATGGCTTCAGCGGTCAATGCACCGTTGGCACCGGGAACGATCACGATGGTGTTCTGACTGCTGTCGTCGACCACGATCAACGCCACGCCGCTGGAACCGTCAATGGTGCTCACCGCCTGGCAATCGATCTGCTCGGCCAACAGCGCCCCGCGCAGTGCGTCGCCATAGGCGTCATTGCCCACGCAGCCGATCATCGACACTTGGGCCCCGAGCCGCGCCGACGCCACGGCCTGATTGGCGCCCTTGCCACCGGAGACGGTGGCAAACGACTGACCAATCAGCGTTTCACCGCCCTTGGGCAATCGCGGCGCGCGGGTCACCAGGTCCATATTCAAACTGCCTATTACCACTACTTTTGCTGGCATACATTGCTACTCATCGATTCTGTTTCGGCGGCGCTGTCGGTTCAGCGGCTTTCTGTTTTCAACGGCTCTCAACGGCTCTCTGTTTCAACGGCACTGGGCAAACACGCCGGCCAGCGGCGCCGTCGATTCACGGATGACAATACTCGGCGTCACGATCCGCTGATCGGTCGCCAGGCCCGGTGTGGCGATTCGCCGTAACAGCACTTCGGCAGCCATCTCACCGAGTTGCAGGATCGATTGCCCCACCGTGGTCAACGACGGGTAGACATACCGACTCATCTGGATATCGTCGAAACCAATCACCGACAACTCGCTCGGTACGCGAATATTGCGCTCGGCGGCGGCCCGCAGCACACCGATGCCAATCATGTCGTTGGCGGCAAAAATGGCGGTTGGCGGATGGCTTTCCAGCAACATCGCGGCAGCGCTGTAACCGCCGGTGCTGGTGAAATCGCTAGCCAGCATGCGCTCGGGAGAGACTTCGACACCCGCCTCTTCCAAGGCCCTGCGATACCCCGCCAGACGCATCTGCGCCACACTGGTGTTTTCCGGCCCGCTGATCGTGGCGATATCGAGGTGGCCCAACTCCAACAGGTGCCGGGTCGCGAGGTACGCGCCGTATTCATGGTCGATGCGCACCAGGTCGGCATCGACACCGTCCAGTCCGCGGTCGACGATCACCATGGGCGTGCGCACGCCCTTCAGACCCTGTACCAGGCCACTGTCGCCGCCGGCCGAGGCGACGATCAGGCCGTCGATGCGTTTTTCCAGCAGCACACGCAGGTAGCTGCGCTGCTTGTCCGGATTGTCGTCGGAGTTGCACAGGATCACGCAGTAACCGTTTCGCTCGCAGTAATCCTCGATCCCCCTGGCCAGCTCGGCGAAGTACGGGTTGAGGCTGTTGGGAACCAACAGGCCGATGGTCGCCGTGGTCTTGGCCTTGAGTGAACGGGCCACGGCGCTGGGGACGTAGTCGAGGGTCTTGATCGCGGCCTCGACCTTGATCCGGACTTCTTCACTGACCGGGCGGGTCTTGTTCACCACATGGGAAACCGTGGTGTAGGAAATGCCGGCAAGGGCTGCCACATCTTTGATAGTCGCCATGACTCAGGTCCGCCGGCTTGCGCGTTGACTGCGATAAGTGTCCAGCACCACCGCCACCACGATCACAGCGCCGGTAATGATGCGTTTGGTCGGCTCGGTTGCCCCGATCTGCGCCAGCCCCGCGGCCAGCACGGAAATGATCAGGACGCCAAAAAACGTGCTGATCACCGAGCCGCGCCCGCCCATCAGGCTGGTCCCGCCGATCACCACGGCGGCGATCACCTGCAACTCAAGACCGGAGCCGGCATTCGGGTCGGCGGCTTCCAGGCGAGAAATCTGGAACAGCGCAGCAATGCCGGCCAGCAATCCCATCAGGCTGAACACCAGGATTTTGTAGGGCTTCGGATTGATCCCTGCCAGCCGCACAGCCTCTTCGTTGGTGCCGATTCCGATCAGGTAGCGACCGAACACCGTGCGGGTCAACACGGCCTGAGCGACGAATATGATCAGCAACGCAATGATGAACGAGGGTGAAATGCCAAAGGCAATCGGATTGGACAACCAGGCGAATGCGTCGCCGATGTAGGCCGTACGCGAACCCGTCATCTGGTACGCCACCCCCCGCGCCATTTCCAACACGCCCAGGGACACGATGAACGACGGTATCCGCCACGCCACCGTGATCGAACCGGTGAGGGTGCCGGCGAGCGCCGCGACAGCCATGCCGAGCAACGCTGCGGGCAGAACGCTCCAGCCCCAGCCCAGTATCGCCACGCTCACGGTCGAGGCCGCCAGTGCCAGCACCGAGCCTACCGACAGGTCGATGCCCCCGATAATCAACACAAAGGTCATGCCGACCGCCAGCACCATCAGGTCGGGAATCTGGTTGGCCAGGGTGCTGAACGTATCGTAGGACAGGAAGTGACTGCTCAGCACCGAGAACAGCACGATCATCGCCAACAAGGCACCCGCCAGGCCCAGATAGGTGCCCAGGCCATAGAAGTTGCCACTGCGTGTGCCGGCGATAGAAGCGGTTTTCATGGAAGATCCCTAGGCGCGGCATCGAAGCGCTGCGCATCACGTTTTTGGTAGCCGGCAAAAGCAGCGGCGAGCAATTCATCCTGGGTCCAGCTGTCGCGATCGAACGTATCGATCAGGCGCCCTGCCGACAGCACACCGATCCGGTCGCAGATCAGCATCAGCTCGCGCAAGTCGCTGGAAACCACCACCAGCGCCTTGCCCTTGCGGGTCAACTCACCGAGCAGGTTGTAGATATCGAACTTGGCACCGACGTCGATGCCCCGGGTCGGCTCGTCGAACAGCAGCACCGAGCAATCGCGCTCCAGCCAGCGACCGATGACGACTTTCTGCTGGTTACCGCCGGACAGCTCGGACACCAACTGTGCCGGACCGGAGCTGCGAATGCGCATGGCATCGATCTGCCGCTGGGCCAGGGCGTTTTCGCCATCGTTGTCGACAAGGCCGGCGCTGGAGATGCCGGGCATGTTGCCCAAGGCGATATTGGCACCGATCGACTGCGTCAACAAAAGGCCTTCACCCTTGCGATCTTCAGTGATCAGCGCGATGCCATGCCCGACCGCATCCACCGGCGAACGCACAGTGATGAGCTGCGCCGGCGAGCCCAGGGCAATCGTGCCGCTGTCGGCGATATCGGCTCCGAAGATCAGGCGCAACAACTCGGTGCGCCCCGCGCCGATCAAACCGGAAATACCGAAAATCTCGCCGGCACGCACTTCGAACGACACGTCGCGAACCTTGTCGGCACGGGTCAGGCCCTTGACCGTCAACACCGGGGCGCCGATCTTGCGCGCCCCCACATCGATGTGTTCGCCGAGCTCGCGGCCAACCATCAGGGTGACCAGTTGCTCGCTGTTATAGTTGGCCATCGGTGCGACACAGACCAGATTGCCGTCGCGCAGCACGGCAATGCGCTGCGCGACCCGCGCCAGCTCTTCGAGACGATGAGAGATATAGATGATCGATACGCCGCGAGCCTGCAGGCGGGTGATCTGCTCGAACAGCATTTCGACTTCGCGTGCCGTGAGCATCGCGGTGGGCTCATCGAGAATCAGCACATGACAATCGCCGATCAGGTTGCGGGCGATCTCTACCATTTGCTGATGACCGATGCCCAGTTCGCCGACCAGGGTATCCGGGTCAATGGCGTCGAGCCCGACCTGAGCCATGGCCTCGAGGGCAGCCTTGCGCAACTGCTTGCGACTGATCCAGCCACCGTTATTGGGCAGATTGTGAAGAAACAGGTTTTCCGCCACCGACAGGGTCGGCAGCAGATTAAGTTCCTGCATGACCATGCGGATGCCGAGGTCTTCTGCCTGGCTCCGGCTGCCTGGGCGATAGTCCTGCCCCTGAAACTGCATCTGTCCGGTAGTCGGCGCGACCAGCCCGCCAATGATTTTCGACAGCGTGCTTTTGCCTGCGCCGTTCTCGCCGGTCAGCGCCAGCACTTCACCGCGCATGAGCGTCAGGTCGATGCCGGCCAGGACCGGTTGGGCGTAGGTCTTGCCGATACCGCTGACCGAGAGGACAGCGTTCGTAGCGCAAGCGGACATAAAAACTCTCCACGCGCCCGTCCGGCTGGACGAGCACCGTTGCGTCGCCAGAAGGTTACTGTGTGACCTGCTCTTTGGTGACCAACTCTACCGGCGTTTCGATCACGCCATTGGCGCCGCCGTCGACCTTCTCGCCCTTGAGAATCTTCAACGCCGTCTCGATGCCGAACACCGCCTGCCTGGCTGCAAACTGGTCGGCCGTGGCGAGCACCCGACCATCCTTGAGCATCGGCTGGATGGCGTTGATGTTGTCGTAGCCGACCACTTGCACGTTGCCGGCCTTGCCCGCGGCGCGCACGGCAGACACCGCGCCGACCGCCATGCTGTCGTTGCCGGCCAACAGGGCTTTGGTTTGCGGGTATTCGCTGAGAATCGAGGCGGCCACCTTGTTGCCTTTGTCGATTTCCCAGTCACCGGATTGCAACGACACGACCTTGATCTGCGCCGCCTCCATCGCATCCTTGAAGCCTGCGGTGCGCTGCTGAGCATTGGTGGTGGTGGACACACCTTCGATGATGCCGACTTCGTCACCGGCCTTCAGGTGCCTGGCCAGGTAATCGCCGACCAGGCGTGCGCCCTTGCGGTTGTCCGGGCCTACGAACGGTACACTGATGTTTTTGCTTTTGACGACGGCGGGGTCCAGCTGGTTGTCGATGTTGATGACGGTGATACCGGCATCGATGGCTTTCTTGATCACCGGCACCATGGCCTTGGAATCGGCCGGCGCGATCACCAGCGCATTGACCTTGGCCAGGATCATCTGCTCGACGATACGCGTCTGGCCAGCGGTGTCGGTTTCATCCTTGATGCCATTGGAGATCAGCTCGAATTCGCCGGAGTGATCTTTCTGATAGGCCTTGGCGCCGTCTTCCATGGTCAGGAAAAACTCATTGGCCAGGGATTTCATCACCAGTGCGACTTTCGGTTTTTCTGTGGTTTCAGCGAAGGCAGAGGAGACAGGCAGTGCAGCGGATGCGGCAGCCAGCACAGCGACAGCGAGAAGACGTCCAGCAAATGGCAGCTTCATGGGTTCACTCCGATCTTATGATTATTGTGAGCAACGCTTGCGCCGGCGTAAGCTTCACGACCCGCTGCGATGGAAAGCCATTACAGGGGGCGCGCAAACGTTTGCGTGACCCAGACTATGCGAATCCTGCCGGTATTTGTCAACGACCTGAAAAGTGCTTTCAGAGCGGATTGGCGAAAAACGGCATTCCGTTCATGCCGTGGTGTTGACCACCGATCCCGTGCCGGAACCCTTGGTCAACTCTTTGACCAGACTCGCACTCACCTGCAGGATCGCGCCGTTGGTTGCGGCAACCTGCGCCTGTATGGCCGCTACCGCGGTGGTCCTGCCTTCCGGGGTCGGATAGGACGCCGCCTGGGCCTGGGCCAATTGCTGCTGTTGCTCACGCAATTGCTGCTGCAACTCCTTCAGGCGCTTGAGCAGGACCTTCACCGCAAAACTGGTGTTATCACTGGTTTCCGATTCGGCCTGTGCGCCGGCACTTTGTCCCAGACCTGCCGAACCGGTTTTAACCTGGATGCCGTCGCCTTCCTTTACCCCCAGCGCCTGGGCCCCTGCATCCTCTGTCGCATCGCCCGAGGCACGAATGGTCGCCGCAGGCTTCCCCCCGATGGTGATGTTTGCGGCATTCGGGAAGCCAATGGATAACGACATGTGAACTCCTGCAGAAATAGATCCCTTGAAGGAGCATCGACCGACGCGCGTTTTTCTTTAGTCGTTAACGACGATTTGACGCCCTTAAGTTTTAAACAGGAATCTTGAACAGGACCGCCATGCGTTTCGGAGAGCCGAACGCAAAAGTTAAACACGTTCGGCAATCCGGACGCCCGGCCCCGGAACCGCCTCCGGACACAAACTGCAATGCCGTTACAAATCATTAAGTTACGCGTGTTTTTCGATTCAGGGTGTTTCTGGTACAGATCCTGCTCTTCTCCTCGCACCTCCGGCGTTCAGATTCGCCCGGGGCGCATCTAGATGAACCTGCATCTGCACCGTCTCACAACTAGAAGAGAAAAATAATGACATCTGCACTCAAGACCTTTGTTCCGGGCGCCTTGGCCCTGCTGCTGCTTCTGCCGACCGCCCTTCAGGCTAAAGAAGCCGAAACCCAACAGAAACTGGCCAACGTGGTGATTTTGGCCACCGGTGGCACCATTGCCGGCGCCGGCGCCAGCGCCGCCAACAGCGCGACCTATCAAGCGGCGAAAGTCGGCATTGAACAACTGATCGCCGGTGTTCCAGAACTGAGCCAGGTGGCTAACGTTCGTGGCGAACAGGTCATGCAAATCGCTTCCGAAAGCATCACCAACGAAAACCTGCTGCAACTGGGCCGCCGCGTAGCCGAACTGGCCGACAGCAAAGACGTCGATGGCATCGTGATCACCCACGGCACCGACACCCTGGAAGAAACCGCGTACTTCCTGAACCTGGTGGAAAAAACCGACAAGCCGATCATTGTCGTGGGCTCCATGCGCCCAGGCACCGCGATGTCCGCCGATGGCATGCTCAACCTGTACAACGCAGTGGCCGTGGCCAGCAGCAAGGATGCACGAGGCAAAGGCGTACTGGTGACCATGAACGATGAAATCCAGTCGGGTCGCGACGTCAGCAAAATGATCAACATCAAGACCGAAGCGTTCAAAAGCCCCTGGGGTCCGCTGGGCATGGTGGTAGAAGGCAAATCCTACTGGTTCCGTTTGCCAGCCAAGCGCCACACCATGGATTCCGAATTCGACATCAAGACCATCAAGAGCCTGCCTGACGTCGAGATCGCCTATTCCTACGGCAATGTCAGCGACACCGCCTACAAGGCCCTCGCCCAATCAGGCGCCAAGGCCATCATCCACGCCGGCACCGGCAATGGCTCGGTATCGTCGCGGGTCGTCCCTGCCCTGCAAGCCCTGCGCAAGGATGGCGTGCAGATCATTCGCTCCTCCCATGTCAACGCCGGTGGCTTCGTATTGCGCAACGCCGAACAGCCTGACGACAAATACGATTGGGTCGTGGCCCACGACCTGAACCCGCAAAAGGCCCGGATCCTGGCGATGGTCGCGCTGACCAAGACCAATGACAGCAAAGAGCTGCAGCGGATGTTCTGGGAATACTGATTCGCCCTCGCCCGACCGATCCGGTCGGGCACCCTGTGCGCCATTCTCCAGCCCTGGCGATTGGCGCCGCTCGATCTGACAAAAAAACTCCCTGCGCCTTACACCAAATGGAACAAACGGCTGTCAGAGGATTTTCTTGATTTTTAAGCAGTTGCGAAATTTCCTACAGTTAAATACTGTATGCACGTACAGCTTAATAAGGATAATCCCGTGGACACTACCTCTGCCTCTCCTGACACCTATGTACGCATGGGCCTGCGCGTTCAGAAAATCATCAACTCCCCCACCGCACAAAAGGCCAGGGCAGCACTGATCTTCCGCCTGCCTGACGAGCCGGTGGATGAATGGGAACGCCTGCTGGAAGAAATCGACGAGAACGACAACGTCACCCTCGCCTATCGCGACGATGGCGGCGTGCAGATTTTCTGGGTTGTGCCGAAGGAAGATTGAGTCGATGAGTGCCCGCTGGTTTGCTTTGTTGTTTGTGTTTTTTGCCATGGCGGCGCAAGCCGACGCGCCGCGCACCTTCACCGAAGCGAAAAAGGTCGCGTGGAAGCTCTACGCGCCCCAATCCACCGAGTTTTACTGTGGCTGCAAGTACACCGGCAACCGGGTGAACCTTGCCGCCTGCGGTTATGTCCCGCGCAAAAATGCCAAGCGCGCATCCCGCATCGAATGGGAACATATCGTTCCGGCCTGGCAGATCGGCCATCAACGCCAGTGCTGGCAAGAAGGCGGTCGCAAGAACTGTACGCGCTACGATCCGGTTTACCAGAAGGCCGAAGCTGATTTGCACAACCTGGTGCCCAGCATCGGCGAGGTCAATGGCGATCGCAGCAACTTCAGTTTCGGTTGGCTGCCCGAACAGTCGGGACAGTATGGTTCGTGCCTGACCCAAGTCGACTTCAAGGCCAGGAAAGTCATGCCCCGCCCGTCCATCCGCGGCATGATCGCCCGGACCTACTTCTACATGAGCAAGCAGTATGGCTTGCGCCTGTCGAAACAGGATCGGCAACTGTACGAAGCCTGGGACAAAACCTATCCCGTACAAGCCTGGGAGCGTCAACGCAACCAGAGCGTGGGGTGTGTCATGGGACGCGGCAACGAGTTCGTCGGCCCGGTGGACATGAAGGCCTGCGGCTGAATCCAGGCGACATCTGAAACAAAAAAGGCCTCGAGGCTAAACCCCGAGGCCTTTTTGTTTGTCCGGCATCTTCGCTGCCGAATGTTATTGAGCGGCCGGACGCTCAAGCACCAGCAATTCGATGTTCTGCTTCTTCGAACGAGTGAGCGCCGCTCGGACTTCATCCTGTTTGCCTTCGGCCTCGGCTTTCGAATTGAACGGCCCCATCAGGATTCGCGTATTGCCATTTTCCTTGACGATGCTGGACATGAAACTGTGCTCGATCAGCCAGCCACTCAAATCACTGACTGCCTGAGGGGTTTCACCTCGCACTTCAAGATCCCATTGCGGGCCGGACACTGCCGCGGGTATGGCAGCCAGGGCCGGTTTTGGCTTCGGCGCATCCACACTGCCGCCCTCACCACATCCCGCCAGTGCCAACATCGCGAATACCAAGACCATTTTGCGCACGGCGTTTCCCTCTAAATGCTTAAAGCAGGGATTTTAACATCCATGAATACTTCACGAGTGCCGTAAAATGGGCTCAAAACAACGAGAATCATGGTGGCAGCCTCTGTATAGTTACGCCTTGGGAATTAATGCCACATCTGCGCGTCAGAAAGAGGCACCCAAACTGTGAGACTTCGCACTAATCTATACATACCACCGACCTCTGCACTGTCCGAATCAGGTGCCCCACAAAGCAATCAAGGAGAAGACCATGCTGATACTCACCCGCAAAGTCGGTGAAAGCATTAATATCGGTGATGACATTACGATCACCATCCTGGGCGTTAGCGGCCAGCAAGTCAGGATCGGCATCAACGCTCCGAAGGACGTTGCAGTGCACCGTGAAGAAATCTATCAGCGCATTCAGGCCGGCCTGACCGCCCCGGAAAAGCCGCAATCCTGAATTCTGCTGCAGTCAGTAGCCAGCCCGTGCAGTGCGTAACCACGGCTGGCTAAAGATTCAGCATCGCATCGCTTCCCCATGCTTTCCCACGCAAACTTTCAGGGGTCGATACTAGCGACAAGCTCAAGGCCCTGGCTGTCAGACATTTCTTGTTTATGCTGGGGAAGGACGCGTTCGCTCCGTAGCTAACCGAACATCACCCCGCGCGCCATACCAGTCGCCGCCACCACCATCAACAGCACCAGCAGCGCCTCGACATGACTGATCCGTGCAAACAGCTTCGCACGACCGGTATCGAAGGCGACTTTACGGCCCAGCGCCATCCGCCATTTGATCAACGTGACCATGGGCGCAATCTCCAGCAGCAAGACCAGTACGAACAGGGTCATCTTCAGATGAAACAGCGGCTGATGCAGGTAATAATCCGTGCCTTTCTCGTACCCGCCAAAGGCTCGCACCCCCCCACTGATCAATAAAGTGACAGCAGCAACACCCCAGATATTGTCCGCCATCAGGACACTGCGCACCTCTCCTGCCCCGTCGGCCAAGCGCCGAAAAGCCGTGCCTCGCGTCAGCACCGCCCAGAATCCCAAGGCAACCGCCAAAAGATGAATAGCCGCCAGAAACCAATGAGTCAGCATCGAGAAACTCCTGCCAGGTCGAAGTTAAATGAGCCTGTCAGTAGTAGCCCATGAAATGGCTGCTTGCACGGCATCCCTGGACAATGCCCGGAACACAATATGACAGACCAACTAGACTCCACTGCGCTGGCATTGAGCTACCGTGGCAGTCCCAGCCCCAACAGCAACTCACTCTCACCGCATTGAACTGAGTAAACAAAATCATGTGTGAATCATGTGATTCAAGCTCTGCTTCAAACACAACAGGCCGTCGTCGTTTTCTTCAATTTGCCGGATTGAGCGCAGGCGCCCTGCTGCTGACCGGCACACTGCCCGGCAAGATCATCCAGGCAGCCGAAAAAGCGTCAGCCCCACCCAAACCACAAAACGTGATCAGCCCCGACATGGCGCTGAAAAGATTGATGGAGGGCAATGAACGATATGTAAACGGTACATCCACGACTCATGATTTCAAGGCTGAGCGAGAGGCCCTGGTGTCGGGTCAAAATCCGTTCGTGGCCGTGCTGAGCTGCTCTGACTCGCGCATCGCCCCGGAGTATGCGTTTGACACTGCGCGCGGCGATCTTTTCTCCATCCGCGTCGCGGGCAACTTTGTCACCCCGGAAGGCCTGGCCAGTCTTGAATACGGGGTTGCCGTACTGGGAGCCCCGCTGATTCTGGTACTCGGCCATGAGAGCTGCGGCGCCATAGAGGCCGGTATCAAGGCCGTCAAGGACCAGACGGTTTTCCCCGGCCATATCCCGAAACTGACGGATGCACTCAAGTCGGCTATCGAGGCCGTGCTGAAGCAACCCGGGAGCCTGATGGAAAACGCCACCGCGCAGAACGTCAAAAATTCGGTCAACAGCCTGAAACAGGCCTCGCCCTTGCTGACCGATGCGCAGAGCAAAGGCAGGCTGAAGATCGTGGGAGGTGTCTATCGCCTGGCGAGCGGCAAGGTCGAGCTCATCGCCTGACCCACAACGCGCACATCGCCAGCATCGGCGCATAGCTCCGCAAGCAAAGAGCGCCGCATGCAAAGAGCCCAGCGCGATGGCTGGGCTCTGCTCACTTCCGGTTTTCCATCATTTTGTCGGCCAGGGTTTTAGCCCTCTCGATCAACAGGTTCTGCCTGTCTTCGTGCGTAGCCCCGCCCACAACCGGGGCTGTCAGATTGCTTTCGGCAATCAATGCAGCGCAGAAGTATTGATCCCAAACGGCTTTGTCTACGGGTGCCTGTTTGCTGATTTGATCGACGTTCATAGGCGGCTCCTTTCAATGAGGCAGCCCCACTAGTTTACGCCTGAATGGCAAAGAATCCGGATCATCATCCACCGTTGTCCACCATTCGTCGCCTGCGAAAACACGACGATGAGTTCAACCGCATCCGTGGCTTGAGGATTGCACAGGATCGCGCGTAGCAGCGCGGAAACGACATGATTCTGACGCAGCAGCCATTCAATCAATGCTTAAGGACTCCAGCGATACGCTTGGTCAGTCACCGGGAGATGTAACGTGTCAACGCTCAACGAAATCGCAATGAACCACGCGAGAATGGCTAAGGAAAAAGCAACAGAGTCGACCGAACTGAGCGAGCGACACCTCCAGATTGTAGGGAGCTTCGAGGTACCGTCCATTGATGCACATCAGAACGTCCCAATGCACCTGATCGCTGGAGTGCAGGATGGCCACCATGGCCTTGCGGCGACCTTTGCCCTCTGACGCCTATTGAGTCAGGCGACGATCTGAACGATTGACTCGGTAACCCCCGGTTGCCCGGCATTCGTTCAGCAATCGTCGCGCCTTGATGGCTCGATGCAAACTCGAGCTGCACCTTTTGAGCGCCATATAACGTCTCAGGGCCTTCCACCCGAACACTCCCACCATGTGCATATAGGTCTTGCCCTCCGTCATTGGCATCTCCACCCCCAAAGCGCGAATCACACTACAGGCTCAACAAACAACACGCAGTTACTTGTGGATTGAAAATCCATAGACTAAACATAGCTCCACAGTCATCCCCCCTACAAATCGATAATCACTCCTGGTACCAGCAAGGGTTTTATGCTTCTTGCCGTACGAGTAAAAAAAGCGTCCTTTCAAGCACAAGCATTGTAATTGCCAAATCTGGCACTCCAGCAAGCGCTGTCTGTAGCAGTGAGCATCTTTAGATAAATCCAGTGCGTTATGCGAGCTCATGTTTTGAGCAAACGCTAACGCCTGATTAGTCGCTAGTTGACCAACTCATTCATCCGACTTGACGAATGGAGATGTAGGCTCATGAAAAACCCACTACCAAGAGCCGTTGGCTGTACGACCTGCCGAACGAGGTAAAGATCCATTTACGATGACATGAATATTCTGCAAGAAATCCAGGACTAGAAAAAAGGGCCCACCTTTCGGTGAACCCTTCCAGACCGCCCAGCAGAGCGAATTTTGTTTGCTCAGACACGATAGCCAATTGGGCTGATAGCTAAACGTTACTTCGCGACATACCTCGCGCCGTGTGGATCGTTAAGTTTTGCCTGCAATATCCCCCACTCGCGCTGAACGATCGAGTAAGGAATAAAAATGCTGATCCTCTCAGCCCCCTTTACGCCAGGGTAACCGCTCACATCGTTCAGGGCGGTTGAGTAGAAACCGATATTGATGCCGACAATACAGCCGTCACTGGTGAGGACCGGCCCACCCGACATGCCCTTGATCAGCGGCGCATCATGGATGGCATAGAGATCACCGCTGTGCTCATCGGTATTGAGGAACGGCGTTTGATACACCTTGCCTTTACCGGTAGTGGTCAGCAGGTATGGACTCGCCCCAACGGCAGTTATGCTCTCGCCCACACGCGGTGCGCGCCATGATGGGTAGCGGCCGTTGGCCTTGTGCAGGATGAAGACGAGATCACAGCCTGTGCTGCAACTGTACTTCACGTTGGGGATGAACGGCGTGTGACGCGTGGTTACCGCATAGTCATCGTTCCACTGCACGGCCGAGGCCATGTATAGATACGGTGCGGGAAACCCCGAATGGACTAAAAAGTATGAATCATTGGCAGGCCCCGAAAAGTCGGGCCTTACGATGCCGTTGCATCCTGCAGTTACTGCTCCAATTAAAAAGTAGGCCATGATCTTGATCATGATATATCACCAACTTAATTGGGAGAGTGTGACTGTTTTTTGTTGTCAATATTTTGTCTTTTGTCGGGATTGCAGTACTCCTCGCCGCTTGTTCCAGTTGGACGTTTCCTTACTTATGGCTGAGATTGTAATGACGCGTATGAATAAATCGCGCTAAAGCCAATCGCTTTTCGATCAACTCAAGAAGTTCAAATATTTGGCGCCTGAAAAGTGTTAAAGACGAGAAAGAAAATCAAAAATTTCTATAGACTGCTTCGTTAGTGACGCCAGCTGAATCAATGGCCATGCCCGCCAGCCACAAGAGCGACAAGAAGCCTGATGGTAGTCCAGTCGTCCTGCACTGCAACTGCGCCGCAACTGGCTTGATATTCCGCCAAGCGGAACATGATTCATGCAGTTAAAGGAAGCTTTGTAGAGAAAGCCTTGTCAGGAGCTCAACATAACTTGAAGTCAATATAACTGACTGCGAATCAACTCAACTAACTCAAATTAATCCACATACAAAAGGCCTGATTCATCCAAACCAGGGGACTTCTCTTATTCCTTATCTTTTGCGGAATTGTCGAGGCGGCACGGCAGTTCACGCAGGCATCAGAACCGGGGACTGCTCCAGGGCGAGTAATTTATCGCACTACTGCGCCCCAACCCCTTCCAGACTTTGAGCCTGGATATCACCCCCTCGAATTATCGACGAGTCGATCAACGAAGAACTCCATATGCCCTCTGGGGGTAGCCAGCAAAGGCCAAGCGTCGACCATTAAAGCGATTTCCTGAAATGCCTGGGCGCACTTGGAGCGCGGATAGTGTTCGTAGACGGCTCGCTGCTTCTGCACTGCCCTACGCGCACATTCATCGTACGGAACCGCTCCCACATACCGCAGGGTTACGTCGAGGAAGCGATCGGTGACTTTGGCCAATTTAGCGAACAGCGCGCGACCTTCCGTCGGGCTCTGCACCATATTGACCAGCACCCGGAAACGGTCCATTCCGTAATCACGATTAAGCAGCTTGATCAGTGCGTAGGCATCGGTGATCGAGGTCGGTTCGTCGCAGACCACCAGCAAGACTTCGTGGGCCGCCCGGACGAGACTGACCACCGACGAGCCGATACCCGCAGCTGTGTCAATCACCAGCACATCGAGACTGTCACCGATTTCACTGAAGGCCTGGATCAAGCCTGCGTGCTGAGCCGCAGACAAATGCACCATGCTCTGGATGCCTGAAGCTGCGGGAACGATTCGTATCCCGCCCGGACCGCGCAAAAGTACATCGGACAGCTCACAGCGACCTTCGATCAAATCGGCAAGCGTGTACTGCAGGGAAAGCCCCAACAGGACATCGATATTCGCCAGGCCAAGATCACCGTCAAGCAAGACGACTCGCCTTCCAAGTTTCGCCAGCGCCAATGAAAGATTCACGGCCACAGTCGTCTTGCCGACACCACCCTTTCCGCCGGTCACGGCGATAACTTGTACAGAACGCACACTTTCCATGTGATTGATTCCCTTCCATGTGCAACGCGTGCGAGTAATCGCAAACTAATCCCAGGTACGCAATGGTAACCGAAAAGTGCAGACACATAGCCACTATGCTGTATCACAGGATCACCAGAACGCTGCAACCCATCACATGGCAATTTCGCAAACCACATCGAGAAGTTTACGATTGAGGTGCCAGGCGTGTTCAAGCCGGACCTCAAGAGGGTCATGAAGGAACACGGCACCAACAACCAGCGGGACTTTTACCGTGTCATGTGCGACCCAGCCGTTCGCCTCAATGGTCGTGGCCAGCAGAGTGAGACCAGTACCAGCCGCCGCGAACTCACCAGATGCCACTTTAAAGACATTGAAGGCAAAGACGTTGAGGCCCCATGAGCATCCCCGACGCAATCATCGAAAACATTCAAGCGAACAGCATCCAAAGCTGCGACGTTCACATTGCCGCGTATGAACGGACCCTTTGTGAACGTTTTGATGAAATCCAGGACAACAAAAAAGGGCCCACCTTTCGGTGAGCCCTTCCAGACCGCCCAGCAGAGCGGATTTTGTTTGGTAGGCGCGATTGGACTCGAACCAACGACCCCCACCATGTCAAGGTGGTGCTCTAACCAACTGAGCTACGTGCCTGCTGTGAGGCGGCATTCTACGGAATTCCGGAGGGGTGTCAACACCTTTTTTCGCGCTAACCCTATGAATATGCAAAATATTTAATTTTGCCGGTACAAAGAAGATTTTCCGGGTGGCTGGCGGGCGATTTTCAACTCGGGTAGGATCGACGCACTCGTAAAATATATTAAACAGAGGCTGCCGGATGGCTAACACCCCCTACCCAGAATCCTATTACGCCGCATCGGCCAATGCGGTTCCGCCGCGCCCGGCGTTGCAGGATGACGTCGAGACCGATGTCTGTGTGATTGGCGCCGGTTACACGGGGCTGTCCTCTGCCCTGTTTCTGCTGGAGAACGGTTTCAAGGTCACGGTACTTGAGGCCGCCAAGGTGGGTTTCGGGGCGTCCGGGCGTAATGGCGGGCAGATCGTCAACAGCTATAGCCGCGACATCGATGTCATCGAGCGCACGGTCGGTCCCAAGCAGGCTCAGTTGTTGGGGCAGATGGCGTTTGAAGGTGGCCGGATCATTCGTGAGCGGGTTGCCAGGTACAACATCCAGTGCGATCTGAAGGACGGTGGCGTGTTTGCCGCGATGACTGCCAAGCAGATGGGCCATCTGGAGTCGCAGAAGCGCCTGTGGGAGCGATTCGGCCACACCCAGCTCGAGTTGATGGATCAGCGCCGCATCCGCGAAGTGGTGGCGTGCGATCAATATGTAGGCGGCATGCTGGACATGAGTGGCGGCCACATTCATCCGCTCAACCTGGCGCTGGGTGAAGCGGCGGCGGTTGAATCCCTGGGCGGGACGATTTACGAGCAGTCGCCGGCCGTGCGCATCGAGCGCGGTGCGAATCCGGTGGTGCACACGCCGCAGGGCAAGGTCCGGGCCAAATTCATCATCGTCGCCGGCAACGCTTATCTGGGTAATCTGGTGCCGGAACTGGCCGCCAAGTCGATGCCTTGCGGAACGCAGGTGATTACCACCGAGCCACTGGGCGATGAACTGGCCAGGACCCTGCTGCCTCAGGACTACTGTGTCGAAGACTGCAATTACCTGCTCGACTACTACCGCCTCAGCGGTGACAAGCGCCTGATCTTCGGCGGCGGCGTGGTGTACGGCGCGCGGGATCCGGCCAACATCGAAGCGATCATTCGACCAAAGATGCTCAAGGCCTTCCCGCAACTCAAGGACGTGAAGATCGATTACGCGTGGACCGGTAACTTCCTGCTGACTCTGTCGCGCCTGCCTCAGGTCGGACGCCTGGGCGACAACATCTACTACTCCCAGGGCTGCAGCGGCCATGGCGTGACCTACACGCACCTGGCGGGCAAGGTGCTGGCCGAAGCGTTGCGCGGCCAGGCCGAGCGTTTTGACGCGTTTGCCGACCTGCCCCACTACCCGTTCCCCGGCGGACAAATGCTGCGTACGCCGTTTGCGGCACTGGGTGCGTGGTATTACGGATTGCGGGACAAGTTCGGGTACTAAGCGGCACGCAATACATTGTGGGAGCGAGCTTGCTCGCGATGGCGGACTGGCAGGCGACATCCGTGTTGAATGTGTCGGCCTCATCGCGAGCAAGCTCGCTCCCACAATGTTTTTTGCATACCCGCAGATGTTGCGTACACCCGCTCCCACAGGGGTTATGGGTTAAAGACGATCCCGTGGGATACCGCTGCGGATTCGCAAGATGTCAGCCAACACCGCCAGAGCGATTTCTGCCGGGGTCTTGCTGCCCAGGTTCAGCCCGATTGGCGCATGAATCCGCCCCAACTCGACATCTCCCAGACCGCCGATGCGCCGCAAGCGCTCGAAGCGCTTCCGTGAGGTCTGCATGGAGCCCATCACACCGATATAAAACGCCTCGGTGCGCACCGCCTCCATCATCGCCAGGTCATCGATACGCGGGTCGTGGGTCAACGCCACCACCGCCGTGTCGCTGTGACAGCCGCCGTCGGCGATGAACACCGACGGCAGTTGCCGGCGAATCTCCACGTTTTCCAGCACGACGCCTTCCAGCACTTCGTCCCGCGGATCGCACAGAATCACCTCGAAACCCAGGCCCACGGCAAACTCCGCACAGGCCTGAGCCACACTGGAGTACCCGGCCAGCAACAAGCGCTGGGCTGCGCCGACACGAACACGCACCCGGTCGATTTCACGCTCGATGCGCACCCCCTGCTCACGATCATCGAACAGGCTGCGCGCACCGCTTTGCAGATCGACTTCACGGATCAGCCGACGTCGTCCCAACAACGCCGACTCCAGCTCGCGCAAATGCGCTTGCACCTCGCAATCGGCGTCAAGCTTCTCGACCAGCACATCCAGCACCCCGCCACAGGGCAGGCTGACGCGTGAGCGTGGGTCATCGCCTTCGCCGTAGCGAACGACGCTGACCGGCTCCATAAACGCGCCCTCGGCGACTCGCTCGAGAAAATCCTCCTCGACACAGCCACCGGACAGCGAACCGATCCAGTGCCCGTCAGCGTTCACCGCCAGCAGCGAACCCGGTGCGCGGGGTGCCGAGCCGTACGTGGCCAGCACCGTACACAGCCAGATGCGCTGACCGGCCGTCGACCACTCCAGCGCCCGGCGCACCACTTGCAGATCGAGATGCTGCATATCAGTGCGCCTTGTGCTCGAGCGGCGGCGCATCGGCCCGCAACGTCTGCACGTCGTTCACCGCCAGGTCATTGGGCTGACCGCCCCAGCCCTGACGCAGGTAGTTCAGCAGATCCCTGAGTTGCCCGTCGCTCAACTTCTCGGCGAACCCCGGCATCGGCTGCATGTGCTCGAACCCGGAAAACTTCTGCTCACCGATACCGTCGTCGATCACCCGCACCAGGTTGCGCGGGTCTTCCAGGCGCAGCGTGGTGTTGCCGCGCATGGCGACGGCGATGTGCGGCTTGCCCTCGCCGCCCGGCGCATGGCAACCGGCGCAGACGTTCAAATATTCCTGACGGCCACGCTGGGCACTCGGGCTCAGCTTGTCCAACGGCACTTCGGTGAGCACTTTCGCCGCCGGTGGCTGATCGCCGAGCAGGAAGGTCGCCATCGCCGCCAGATCCGGATCGCTCAGGCCCTGGGTGCTGTTGTGGAACACCGGGAACATCTCGTTGAACATCGTGCCCTGGGCGCTCATGCCGTGCTTGAGGAACGAGCTCAGGTCCTGATGGTTCCAGCCACGGGCCGCCAGGTCAGTGGCCAGCAGGCTTGGCGCCAGATAACCATTGAGAATGCCGCCGGTCATGCGCTTGTCCTGCTGCATCGCGCCCGGCAGGCCGCGTGGGGTGTGGCACTCGCCGCAGTGACCGAGCACGTCGACCATGTACTGGCCGCGCTTCCAGGCTTCGCTCTTTCCTTCGGCAGGTTCCAGCTTCACGCCCTTGCCGTACATCATGTTCCAGCCCATCAGGCCCAGGCGCACGTTGAACGGAAAGCTCAGGCTCGTGACCGGCGCGGCGCGTTCGATCGGCTCGACGGTTTTCAGGTAGGCATGAATCGCGTCCGAATCGGCGCGCGGCATCAGGTGATACGAGGTGTACGGCATCGCCGGATACAGGTTCGCGCCATCGCGGCGCTTGCCTTCGGTCAGCGCGGCGAAGAACTCGTCATCGCTGTACAGGCCGATGCCGTGCTCTTTGCTCGGGGTGATGTTGGTGCCGTAGATCGTGCCGAACGGCGACACGATCGGCAGGCCGCCCGCATAGGGCGCGCCACCCGGCGCAGTGTGGCACGCCATGCAATCGGCGGCGCGGGCAAGGTATTGGCCTTGCTTGACCTGCGCCTCATCGGCGTGGGCCAGCAACACAGGCACAGCCAGGCCGACCGCCAGCGTCAGGCGGGACAATAGTGACTTCATGCTTAACCCTCCTTGACCAGGCCGAGATCGGTCAGCACGTTGCGGGTGGCGCTGTAGTAGCGTACGTACCCGGTGCAACGGCAGATGTGATGACCGAGGCTGTCCTCGATGACTTTTTCCAGCTGGCTTTTGACGATCGGCTGACGCTGCAGCTTTTCCACCAGCACCGTCGCGGCATTGACGAAGCCCGGAGCGCAGTAGCTGCACTGGAAGGCGAATTCATCGACGAAGCGCTGCTGGATCGGGCTCAGCTCAGTGACCTTGCCCTGCTCGTCGCGGGTCGCATGGCCTTCGATGGTCCGCACTTTCTTGCCTTCGAAATAGTGCGCGCCGGTGATGCAGGTGCGCACTTCTTCGCTGGTGCCGTCGGGGTTGTCGACGATCACCACGCAGGCGTGGCAGATGCCCTGGCCGCAACCCAGGCGCGAACCGGTGAGGTTCTTGTACTCGTGCAGGTAGTCGATCATCGGCAGGTCATCAGGGATGTCCACCGGGCCGACGGATTGACCGTTGAGGGTCAGTTGAAGCGGACGGTTAGCCATTGAGGGCCTCCTTGATGTGTGCAGAAGTGATAGGCAGGTCGCGGACACGTTTACCGATGGCATGGGCCACGGCATTGCCGATGGCACCGACCACCGGAATCATCACCACTTCGGCGATGCCCTTGGACGGGTCGCTTGGCGACAGTGGCGGCAGGATCTCCGCCGTCTGCGTCCACACCGCAACATGCCGCGCCATGGGCAGGCGGTAACGGTTGAAGTTCCAGTCACCCTCCCCCGGCCCGCCTTCGTACAGCGGCATTTCTTCCATCAGCGCATGGCCGATGCCCATGGCGATGCCGCCTTCGAGCTGGCCCTTGACCAGTTCCGGCACCAGCACACGACCGCACTCGACCCACGAGTGATGGTTGAGTACCGACACTTCGTTCGAACCCTTGTTGACCTTCACTTCCACCAGCGTCGCCACCGGGCTGTAGTACGTCACCGCCGCGTTGTTCAACTGGGTTGCCGGGTAGGCGATGTTCTGCCGGTCCAGCAAATGGAAACCGGCGCTGTTCATCTGCGCTTTCTTCGCTTTCGGTGCACCGTCGCCGTACTTCACGGCCAGGCCGTCGAGCGGCAAGCGCTCACGCACGCCGTCGATGCTGAACTCGGCCTCGGCCCAGCTCCAGCGGTTGAAACCGTGGACCGTGGCGCCGCTCACCAGGCCGCGCTCGTGAACACGCTTGGCCAGCATGGCGAACGGCAGGGGTTCCATGCCGTTGGCGGTGAGCTTGCCGTCGACCCAATGGGCGTCTTCGCGGCGCACCACGTAAGGGTTGGCCTGACCGCCGTAAGGGCCTTGGCGCCAGATCTCCATCGCCGCCGGCCACAGCCCGTGGTTGAACAGCACGCGCGCCGCTTCACGGGTGGCGTGGCTGAAGTAGTACGCCGAGTTGGTGGCCGACGATGCCGAAGCCACCTTGCCGACCCAACGCGGGTTGCGCAGGACATTATCCTGTTCGGCCTGGCTCATGATGTACGGGTTGCCGCTGCTGATCAGCTGCAACTCTTTCCATTCGGTTTCACCGGTCTTCACTTCGTGCGCCGGGACACCAAGGAAATCGGCCACGACCATGGCCTGCGAGGTCGACATGCCGGTGCCGATCTCGATACCGATGTGGCGCAGGCTGATGCGACCTTCGGCGGTGAATTCAATGCTGGCCATCGGCGCTTCGGAACCGGTGCCGAAGTCTTTCTGGCAGATGGCGAAACCCACCCCGTACCAGTTGTCCGGATCAGCGGCTTCGCGTTGTTTCTTGATCGCGTCGCGGTTTTTCCAGACCTCGTGGACCGCCGCCTTGTCGAGAATCTCGTGCAGGCGCAAGGCACCGGCCGGGATCGCGCCCTGGGTGTTTTTCATGCCCGAGCGCAACGCGTTCTTGCGGCGCAGTTCAATGGCATCGACACCCAGGCGATCGGCGATTTCGTCGACCATCATTTCGGTCGACGCCATGCTCTGCAGGGTGCCGTAGCCACGCATCGACCCGGCTTCTACCGCACGGGAATGGTAAGCCGTGACCTGCAGGTCGTTCTGCGGCATGTAATAGATCGATTGCGCGGCCGTGGCGCCCACCGCCGCCACCGACGGGCTGTAGTTGATTCGCCCGCCACCGTCGACGCTCATTTCAGCGCGGAAGATCTTGAAGCTGTGGTCGTTCTTGTCCACCGCCAACTGGTAGCGAATATCGAACGGGTGACGCTTGATGCCGCTCTGGAACTGCTCGTAGCGGTCGTTGGCCAGGCGTACCGGCACACCGGCGCCGTACAACGCGGCCAGCGCGGCGTAGTAGACGAAAATGTTGTGGTCTTTCGAGCCATAACCGACGGTATAACCCGGGTGCATGTTCAGGTTGGCCAGGCCGAAACGCGACGGCGCGATCATCTTCGCGGTCTCGGTCGCGGCTTCCAGCGGGCACTGGGTGGCGACGACGAAATGCAGGGTCTTGGTGGCCGGGTCGTACCAGCCGTTGCCGTTGTCCGGCTCCAGGGCGGCGGGTTCGATCGATGGGGTCTTGTAGCGCTCGTCGAACACCAGCCAGTTGTCCGGCGGCGTATCGATCTGCTGCTTCATGCGGTCGGCGTAGAACAACCCGCGCTCGGTCAGGTTGCCGTGCAGGTTCGGCTGGGAGTTCCATACCGGACGACGGTTTTTCAGCATCGGGAACAGGATCGAATCCTTTAGGCTGGCGAACTCGTCTTCATCGGCCGAGGTCGCACCGCCGACGCGCACATAGCGGAAGCTGCCGTATGGATCGCCTTCGTAGAACGGCACTTTATCGCCGTAGCGGATGGCCTTGTCATTGAATTTGAGTTGGTTCTTGGCCTGACGGAAACGCTCGAAGTCGTTCCAGATCAGGATCGCCACCGGGTGACCGATGAACATCGGCACCTTGCCGGCCGGCAACAGTGGATCCGGGGCGTGCTCCTCAGGGAACACGATACCGTCCTTGACCAGGTCTTCGGCGGTGACGATGCGGTCCGGCTGCAACTCGGCACCCAGCCACGACAGGTCGATGCCGGCGAAGATGTGGTCGGCCTTGATGGTTTTCAGCAGCATGGCGTGGCCTTGTTGCTGCGGCCAGCCCGGCATGTCCTTGGCGCGGATGTCGCGGGCAAAGACTTTGCTGCCGCAGACCTTGGACAAGGCATCGTTACGGGCGCGCGCCTTGCCATTGTTGCCGAGCCACTGCTCGGACGGCACGGTCACGCTGTTTTCCATCAAGGCGGCCAGCGCCTGGCTGCTCAACGGCGTGAGCGTCACGCTCACACCCGCTACCAGCCCGCCCTGAAGGAACGAGCGCCGGGATATATCACGGTTGGACATGGATCATCCTCTGGGCGGTTATGGGGTCCGCCCTTCTGGTTATGTACTGGAAAATCTCGAGTCGTGCAGAAGCCCCTTTTGACGATACAAAGGGCTGTTGTTGACAGTGCAAAGCTGACCGAAAGGTTAAGTTTATAGGCTTATGGCCTGACGGAAAACTAAAAACTGACCAGAAAATCAAAAAAACGCGACTATTCGACGCAGCACATTAAGAGTAGCCGTGAATTTCGGTAGCGTGAGGCTGGAGGGGTGCAGCTGGACGACGGCGTCGTCAGCGTCCGAGAGGCCATTCCGGCAATGAGGCATGCAGAAAGGCCCACCAGGAATAAGCCGAGAGGAAAAAACCCAAATCGCAGAAACAAAAAACCCCGGTCTTTCGACCAGGGCTTTTGCTATCGACTCGAAGTAACCAGTGGTTTCTTCGTAGCTCCAAGGCGTTCAGTGGGCCTCGGGGCAGATATGGCGCAGCGGACGGGACTCGAACCCGCGACCCCCGGCGTGACAGGCCGGTATTCTAACCGACTGAACTACCGCTGCGTATCGCTTTGAGCAGATGCTCAAGTAACTCGTCTGATTGAAAACTCAGTAGCTTTTCAATCTCGAATCAAGGCATGCCTGACTCGGAAAATATGGCGCAGCGGACGGGACTCGAACCCGCGACCCCCGGCGTGACAGGCCGGTATTCTAACCGACTGAACTACCGCTGCGCGTCGGTGGAGGCATTTCAGCCTACCTCTTGCTTTCGCAAGTATCTCGGGAGTGGTGGGTGATGACGGGATCGAACCGCCGACATTCTGCTTGTAAGGCAGACGCTCTCCCAGCTGAGCTAATCACCCGTTTGCATCTCCGAGGCCGCGAAATTTACGCAGGTAGCGAACCTAAGTCAATAGCAGGATTGAAGTTTTTCTGAAAAAGACAAAATCATTTCATTCCGGCCAATGTCGGCAACCATCAGTCCGCCATCGCGAGCAGGCTCGCTCCCACAATGGACCGCACTTCTTCAGAAGACATGCTTTCAAATGTGGGAGCGAGCCTGCTCGCGATGAGGGCGATACATTCAACGCCAATATCACTCGCTGTAAATCATCTTCTTGGTCATGCCGCCATCGACCACGAATTCCTGGCCGGTGACAAAACCGGCATTCCTCGACAGCAGCCAGGCCACCATCGCCGCCACATCCTCGACCGTTCCTACCCTGCCCGCCGGATGCTGGGCATGATCGGCCTCGGTCAAGGGTTCGGCGCGCCGCACCGAGGGGTCGCGCGCATCGATCCAGCCAGGGCTGACGGCATTGACCCGGATCTCCGGACCAAGGCTGATGGCCAATGCGTGAGTCAGGGCCAACAAGCCGCCCTTGCTCGCCGCATAAGCCTCGGTGTCGGGTTCCGACTGGGCGGCGCGGGTCGAGGCCAGATTGACGATGGCGCCGCTGTGAGCACGCAGGTACGGCGCACAGTGCTTGGCCAGCAACATCGGCCCACTGAGATTCACCGCCAACACCCGGTTCCAGTGAGCCAGGTCGAGGCTTTCCAGGGTGATGTTGTGCGGATCGGCCACCGCCGCATTGCAGACCAGCGCATCCAGGCGCCCGAACTGGCCAAGCACCTCGGCCACGCCCAGCGCGACTTGCCCCTCGTTGGCGACATCCATGGCGATGAACCAGGCGTTGTCGCCCAGCACTTTCGCCACTTTCGAACCGCGCTCCCGGTCCAGATCCGTCAGCACGACTTGCCAGCCCTCGCTGATCAGCCAGGCCGAAATCCCCAGGCCTATGCCCCGCGCAGCACCGGTCACCAGCGCTACGCGGCCATTGGAGCCGGTGGTCGGCGTAGACAACTCGATCACAACGCAGCCAGACCGCGCGCCAGGTCGGCTTGCAGGTCCGCCACGTCTTCCAGGCCGACCGCAATGCGGATCAGGCTGTCACGAATGCCCGCCGCTTCACGCTCCTGCGGCGCCAGGCGACCATGGGACGTGGTGCTCGGATGCGTGATGGTGGTTTTGCTGTCGCCCAGGTTGGCGGTGATCGAAATCAGGCGCGTGGCGTCGATAAAGCGCCAGGCGCCCTCTTTGCCACCCTTCACCTCAAAACTGACGACCGCACCGAAACCCTTCTGCTGGCGCAGCGCCAGCTCGTGCTGCGGATGGCTCTTGAGGCCGGCGTAATGGACTTTCTCGATGCCTTCCTGCTGCTCCAGCCACTCGGCCAGTTGCTGGGCGTTGGCGCAATGGGCCTTCATCCGCAGGTTCAGGGTTTCCAGGCCCTTGAGGAAGATCCAGGCGTTGAACGGGCTCAGGGTCGGCCCGGCGGTACGCAGGAAGCCAACCACTTCTTTCATCTGCTCGCTGCGACCGGCGACCACGCCGCCCATGCAACGGCCCTGGCCATCGATGAACTTGGTGGCCGAGTGCACGACGATGTCCGCGCCCATTTTCAGCGGCTGCTGCAAGGCCGGGGTGCAGAAGCAGTTGTCGACTACCAGCATCGCGCCTTTGGCGTGAGCGATTTTCGCCAGTTCGGCAATGTCGACCAACTCGGCCAGCGGGTTGGAAGGCGACTCGACGAACAGCAGTTTGGTGTTGGGCTTGATCGCCGCATCCCAGCCGGACAGATCCGCCAGGGCCACGTAATCGACTTCGATGCCGAAACGCTTGAAGTACTTTTCGAACAGGCTGATGGTCGAGCCGAACACGCTGCGCGACACCAATACGTGATCGCCAGCACTGCACAGGCTCATCACCACAGCCATGATCGCAGCCATGCCGGTGGCGGTGGCCACGGCTTGCTCGGCACTTTCCAGAGCGGCGATGCGCTCTTCGAAGGCGCGTACGGTCGGGTTGGTGTAGCGCGAGTAAACGTTGCCCGGCACTTCCCCGGCAAAACGCGCGGCTGCGTCGGCAGCGGTGCGGAATACATAGCTGGAAGTGAAGAACATCGGATCACCGTGTTCGCCTTCCGGCGTACGGTGCTGACCGGCACGTACGGCCAGGGTATCGAACGCTACGCCTTCGAGGTCGCTGTCCAGCCGACCGGCATCCCAATCCTGACTCATGCTGTCACTCCTTTCCCTATTCTCGTAATTTAAAAGCCGGATACAAAACCGGCCCCTCAGGGCCGGTAGAAACTCAGTTGTTGTACAGATCAATGATCGCGCTGACTGCCTGCGTCTTGACCTTGGAGGCATCGTTGCGTGCCTGCTCGATCTTGTTCAGGTAAGCCTCGTCGACGTCGCCAGTGACGTACTGGCCATCGAACACCGCGCAATCGAACTTGTCGATCTTGATCTTGCCGCCACCGACCGCTTCGATCAAGTCAGGCAGATCCTGAAAGATCAGCCAGTCGGCGCCGATCAGGTCAGCCACGTCCTGGGTCGAACGGTTGTGCGCGATCAGCTCGTGAGCGCTCGGCATGTCGATGCCGTAGACGTTCGGGTAGCGAACCGCTGGCGCCGCGGAGCAGAAATAGACGTTCTTGGCGCCGGCTTCGCGGGCCATCTGGATGATCTGCTTGCAAGTGGTACCGCGCACGATGGAGTCATCCACCAGCATCACGTTCTTGCCGCGAAATTCCAGCTCGATGGCGTTGAGCTTCTGGCGTACGGATTTTTTCCGCGCGGCCTGTCCCGGCATGATGAAGGTCCGGCCGATGTAGCGGTTCTTCACGAAGCCTTCGCGGAACTTCACGCCCAGGTGGTTCGCCAGCTCCAGCGCAGCGGTGCGGCTGGTGTCCGGAATCGGGATGACCACGTCGATGTCGTGATCCGGACGCTCGCGCAGGATTTTCTCGGCCAGTTTCTCACCCATGCGCAGACGGGCCTTGTAGACCGACACGCCGTCGATGATCGAATCCGGACGCGCCAGGTAGACGTGTTCGAAGATGCACGGGGTCAGGGACGGGTTGGTCGCGCACTGACGGGTGTAGAGCTTGCCCTCTTCAGTGATGTAGACCGCTTCGCCTGGCGCCAGGTCGCGAATCAGGGTGAAGCCCAGCACGTCCAGGGAAACGCTTTCCGAGGCGATCATGTACTCGACGCCTTCGTCGGTGTGACGCTGGCCGAAAACGATCGGGCGGATGCCGTGCGGGTCGCGAAAGCCCACGATGCCGTAGCCGGTGATCATGGCTACGACGGCATAACCACCGACGCAACGGTTGTGCACGTCGGTGACGGCGGCAAACACGTCTTCTTCGGTCGGCTGCAACTTGCCGCGCTGGGCCAGTTCGTGCGCGAACACGTTGAGCAGCACTTCCGAATCGGAGCTGGTGTTGACGTGGCGCAGGTCAGATTCGTAAATCTCCTTGGCCAGTTGTTCAACGTTGGTCAGGTTACCGTTGTGCGCCAGGGTGATGCCGTAAGGCGAGTTGACGTAAAACGGTTGAGCTTCAGCCGACGTCGAGCTGCCCGCGGTCGGATAACGCACATGGCCAATGCCCATGTGACCGACCAGGCGCTGCATGTGACGCTGCTGGAACACGTCACGCACCAGGCCGTTATCCTTGCGCAGGAACAACCGGCCATCATGGCTGGTCACGATACCGGCAGCGTCCTGGCCGCGGTGCTGGAGCACGGTTAGCGCGTCATACAGCGCCTGATTGACGTTCGACTTACCGACGATACCGACGATGCCACACATGCGACGCAACCCCTACTTAATGGATCTGAACTGAGCACTACTCACTGAGGCGTTTTGGCCATCGGCAAGAGTTGCTCCTTGAACGGAATATCAGCGGGTACGCTGATTCCGCTGGCAAGCCACTGACTGCTCCACCCGAGGATCAGGTTTTTGGACCAGTCGGCGACCAATAGAAATTTTGGCACGAGCTGTGACTCTTTCCACCACCCGTCCTGCTGTACCGGCCCAAGGCTCAACAGCCCGACGGCGATGACCACCAGCAACCCGCCACGCGCGGCGCCGAAGGCCATGCCGAGGAATCGGTCGGTCCCGGAGAGCCCGGTGACGCGAACCAGTTCGCCGATAAGATAATTGATCATTGCGCCTACGATTAAAGTGGCGACAAACATGATGGCACAGCCCGTGATTATACGAGCCGATGGCGTTTGAATGTACCCGCCGAGGTACTCGGACAGTGAGCCACCGAACATCCAGGCAACGACTCCTGCGATGATCCAGGTCAGCAGCGACAATGCTTCTTTGACGAAGCCGCGGCTCAGACTGATCAATGCGGAGATGGCGACGATTGCTACGATCGCCCAGTCAACCCAGGTAAATGGCACAGTGCAGCCTACAGACGGATAAGGCGGCGCATTTTAGCAGAGCCCATGCTTATCGGTAAGCTGCGATTGTCAGTGCATTGCATATCGGGGCGATAGTTTTAGCCACGTTCCGGCTGAAAGCGCACGACAAACCCCTTCAGGTTCTGCTGGCGGTTCAGCAAATCCCGCAGCCGGTCGGCTTCTGCACGCTCGATCAGCGGCCCGACAAACACCCGGTTTTTGCCGTCGGCGGTCCGGATGTAGGCGTTGTAACCCTGGCTGCGCAGGGTTTTCTGCAGCTTTTCCGCGCTTTCACGGTTCGCCAGACTGGCCAGTTGCACCGACCAGCTGACCGACAAGCCATTGGCATCGACACGGCTTTGCGTGGTGTCCGGCTTGCCGGGTGCCGCCGTGATGGGCTGGGCAGGCGCGGTCGCTGGCTTGGCGGCCAGCGCCGGAACCGGTGCTGGTGGCGGCGTAACCGGTTTGGCAGCAGGTGCCGGAGCCACCGGCGCAGCCGGTACCGCCGATTCCTGCTGGGCGATTTCGTCATCGCTCGGCACGGGCTCCTGGGGCAAGGCTTGCGGCTCAGGCACCACCACCGGCTCGACCTGCACCTGGGGCAACGCAGGCGCCTGCGGGGCCGCCGGCGCTTCGACCGTCACCTGACGCTGTTCGTCCTGGCGGGAAAACAGCATCGGCAGAAAAATCACCGCCAGCGCGACCAACACCAGGGCGCCAACCATGCGCTGTTTGTATGCCTTATCCAGCAATGCCATTTGCCGCTTCCTCCGTGGAGCGCCGGGCCAGCCATTCAAGGGCCTCGGCGACACAATAAAATGATCCGAACAACAGGATTTCGTCGTCGCTCGTGGCCTGCGCGCACTGCCCTTCCAGGGCGGCCGCTACACTGTCGTATGACGTGACCGAGGCACCAAGACCCTGCAATGCATCGTGCAGATCCGCAACCGGACGCGCCCGAGGCGAATCCAGCGGTGCAACAGCCCAGTGCTGGACACTAGCATTCAACTCGCCGACAACACCACCCAGATCCTTGTCCGCCAGCAGCCCGAACACCGCCAGACGCTTGCCGACCGGTGGACGACTGGCCAGACGACGGGCCAGGTACTCCGCCGCATGCGGGTTATGCCCCACATCCAGCAATAAATTCAAACGCTTGCCCTGCCACTCGAACGCGCGGCGATCCAGACGACCGACCACCTTCGTAGCCTGCAGCGCTTCGATAATCTGCGCATCCACCCAAGGCAAGCCAAGCAGCAGGTAAGCCTGCAACGCCAGCGCGGCGTTTTCCATCGGCAGATCGAGCAGCGGCAGGTCGCGCAGCTCGACTGCACGCCCTTGCGCATCGACACCGCGCCATTGCCAGTTGTGATCGGTCATGCCCAGATCAAAATCGCGCCCACGCAGGAAAAACGGGCAGTTGAGCTCGCGCGCCTTGTCCAGCAGGGGTTGTGGAGGATTCAGATCGCCGCAGAGCGCAGGCGCGCCCTGGCGGAAAATCCCGGCCTTCTCAAAGGCCACGGACTCTCGGGTATCACCCAGGTAATCGGCATGATCGACGCCAATACTGGTGACCAGCGCCATGTCGGCATCCACCACGTTGACCGTGTCCAGACGACCGCCCAGACCGACTTCCAGCACCACCGCATCGAGCCCGGAGTGCTGGAACAGCCAGAACGCCGCCAGGGTGCCCATTTCGAAGTAGGTGAGCGAAGTGTCGCCACGCCCGGCCTCTACCGCAGCAAAGGCCTTGCACAGCTCGGCGTCAGTGGCTTCGACGCCGTTGACCGTTACCCGCTCGTTGTAGCGCAGCAGGTGCGGGGAGTTGTAAACCCCCACCTTCAAGCCCTGGGCCCGCAGCAAGGACGCCACGAATGCACAGGTGGAGCCCTTGCCGTTGGTCCCGGTGACCGTAATCACCCGTGGCGCCGGCTTGCCCAGTCCCATGCGGGACGCTACCTGCTGCGACCGCTCCAGCCCCATGTCGATGGCCGAAGGGTGCAACTGTTCGAGGTAGGCGAGCCATTCGCCAAGGGTACGTTGGGTCATAGGCTGGCAGGTACCGGTGGAACCACGATTGGCTCGATGGGGGCGGCCACGAACTTCGGCGTCGGCAGCCCCATCATTTGCGCCAGCAGGTTGCCCAGGCGCGGACGCAGCTCCTGACGGTCGATGATCATGTCGATGGCACCGTGCTCCAGCAGGAACTCGCTGCGCTGGAAGCCTTCCGGCAGTTTTTCACGCACGGTCTGCTCGATCACACGCGGACCGGCAAAACCGATCAGCGCCTTCGGCTCGCCGACAATCACGTCGCCCAGCATCGCCAGGCTGGCGGAAACGCCGCCGTAGACCGGATCGGTCAGCACGGAGATGAACGGGATGCCTTCTTCACGCAGGCGCGCCAGCACCGCAGAGGTCTTGGCCATCTGCATCAGGGAAATCAGCGCTTCCTGCATCCGCGCACCACCGGAAGCCGAGAAACAGACCATCGGGCAACGTTTTTCCAGGGCGTAGTTGGCGGCGCGAACGAAACGCTCGCCGACGATGGCGCCCATCGAACCGCCCATGAAGGAAAACTCGAACGCAGAAACCACGATCGGCATGCCCAGCAACGTGCCGCTCATCGAAACCAGCGCGTCTTTTTCCCCGGTCTGCTTTTGTGCAGCAGTCAGGCGGTCCTTGTACTTCTTGCCGTCGCGGAATTTCAGACGGTCAACCGGCTCCAGGTCTGCACCCAGTTCGGTACGGCCTTCAACGTCGAGGAAGATGTCGATACGGGCGCGGGCGCCGATACGCATGTGATGGTTGCACTTGGGGCAAACGTCCAGGGTCTTTTCCAACTCCGGACGATACAGCACAGCCTCGCAAGACGGGCATTTGTGCCAAAGACCTTCAGGCACCGAGCTCTTCTTGACCTCGGAACGCATGATCGAAGGGATCAGTTTGTCTACTAACCAGTTGCTCATGCTTTCTTTCTCCAGTACCGGCGGCCCGAACGCTCTGGTTCGCAGCCCCGTGTATGCCCTAGCGCTAAATTCATGTGTGCGGCGATGATCAGTGAATGGCCGGATCAGCGAAACGTGACCTGCGTACCACCCCATGACCCTCAGCCGTTTTGTACAGTGCAGTGGACGGCGGCAGACTGCCAGCCGTCACATCAACAGGTGCTACCGCGTACCGCCTTGATAAATGCCTGAACCTTTGCGTGATCCTTGATGCCCTTGCTCGCCTCTACCCCGCCACTGACATCCACGGCATAGGGGCGGACGCGGGTTATCGCTTCGGCGACGTTATCCGGTGTCAGGCCGCCGGCCAGAATGATCGGCTTGCTCAAGCCTTGCGGTATCAGTGACCAGTCAAACGCCTCACCGGTTCCTCCGGGAACGCCTTCGACATAGGTGTCGAGCAGGATTCCGCTGGCACTGGCATACGCATCACAGGCCGCGGCGATGTCATCACCGGCCTTGACCCGCAGCGCCTTGATGTACGGACGGTGCCAGCCTTCACAATCCGCCGCGCTTTCATCGCCGTGAAATTGCAGCAGGTCCAGGGGCACCGCGTCGAGGAGTTCGCCCAGTTCGCAACGGCTCGCATTGACGAACAGGCCCACGGTGGTCACGAACGGCGGCAGCGCCTGGATGATCGAGCGCGCCTGCTGGAACGTCACCGCACGGGGGCTTTTGGCATAGAACACGAAGCCGATGGCATCCGCCCCGGCCTCGACGGCTGCCAACGCATCCTCTATGCGGGTAATCCCACAGATCTTGCTGCGAACGGCTGACATGTCGACACAACTCCAAGACAAATCCGGGAAAGTCCCGGATGGTAACAAAAGCGTTCGAGGGCGTCAGCCGCCAAGTTCGGAGAAGCCGGTCAGGAAGTGTGGACCGATGTAACGTTCTGGCAATTCGAACTCGTCACGGTACTCGACCTGCACCAGATACAAACCAAATGGATGCGCGGTCACGCCACCGGTCCGGCGGATCCGGCTCTCCAGCACTTCTTTCATCCACTCCACCGGACGTTCACCGGCGCCAATGGTCATCAGCACACCGGCGATGTTGCGCACCATGTGGTGCAGGAAGGCGCTGGCGCGAATGTCCAGCACGATCATCTTGCCGTGACGGGTGACACGCAGGTGATGCAGCTCCTTGATCGGCGATTTGGCCTGGCACTGGCCGGCACGGAAAGCGCTGAAATCATGGGTGCCGAGCAGGTATTGAGCGGCCTCGGCCATGCGTTCGACGTCCAGCGGGCGGTGGTTCCAGGTCACTTCTTCGTTCAGGTGCGCGGGGCGGATCTGATCGTTGTAGATCACGTAGCGATACCGACGGGCAATGGCCTTGAACCGCGCATGGAAGTGCGCCGGCATGACCTTGGCCCAACTGACACTGACGTCGTGGGGCAAGTTGATGTTGGCGCCCATGGTCCAGGCCTTCATCGAACGCTCGACCTGGGTATCGAAATGCACCACCTGCCCGCAGGCATGCACCCCGGCGTCGGTACGCCCGGCGCACATCAGCGAGACGGGTGAATCGGCGACTTTGGACAAGGCGTTTTCGAGGGTTTCCTGCACGGTGAGCACCCCGGATGCCTGGCGCTGCCAGCCACGGTAGCGCGAGCCTTTGTATTCGACGCCCAGCGCGATCCGGAAAAAGCCGTCGGCTGCCATTTCGGCGGCCGGGTTATCTATATTTGCCAAGGAGGGACAGCCTGCTGATGTACCAAAGGCGGGCATTATAAGGCCGCCGGGCAGGGATACCAGAGAGATCTCCTTTGACTGTTCCGGCCCCTCGCGGGCAAGCCCGCTCCCACAGTGATTTTCGTCGCCCACAAAACCTGTGGGAGCGGCGGTGCGGCGGTCCGACTTGCCCGCGAAGAGGCCGCAGCAGACGACATCAATGCATCGCCCAAACAAAAACGGCAGCCTCACCGGGCTGCCGTTCCGTTTACAACTGAACGATCACTCAAGCCAGACGCGAAAGCATCTCCCTGGCCTCGCTCTTCTGCTCGTCACTGCCTTCGCTCACGACCTCATTGAGGATGTCGCGGGCACCGTCGCTGTCTCCCATGTCGATATAGGCCTGGGCCAGATCGAGCTTGGTAGCGGCTTCATCGGTACCCGAGAGGAAGTCGAACTCGTCATCGCCATCCAGTGCGGCATCGGCTTCGGTAAAGGTCGGCTCACCGATGCTGTTGGACAGGCTTTCCAGCTCGGCGTTGACATCATCCAGCTCGGCGGCGAACGTATCCGGTGTGCTCATTTCGTCGGCCAGCGACAGGTCGAAGTCGGCAGGCAAATCCAGATCATCCAGCGCAACGTCAGGAACAGCCGGGGTTTCGGCGACTGGAAAATCCTTCACGCCCTCATCCAGATCCAGTAGAAAATCATCTTCCGCCAACATCGCCGGCGACGGTTGCGCACCGAGATCCAGGTCAAGGTCGAAGTCCGACAGGTCGTCGAGGTTTTCCTTGATTTCGGTCTGTTGCTGCAACACCGACTCAAAACTCAGATCGTCATCCAGCGGAAATTCGTCCAGATCCGCCAAAGCCTCCACTTCAGGCTCCGGTGCAAGTGCAGGTGCAGGTGCAGGCGCCACTGGCTGGATCGTGTCCAGATCATCCAGGCTCAGGTCGAAGGCGCTGTCGAGGTCATCCTCGAATGGTGCCGGCTCTGCTGCTGGCGCTGGCGGCTCATCGAGCAACAGGTCCTTGACGTACTGCGCGTCCAGTTCGGCAGCAACGGCGGCTGCGGCGATGCCACCGGCAGCCACCAGCGCCATGGCCGGGAAGCGGCTTTTGAGCTTTTCGACCTGGGCGAAGTTGTCGCCATTGGCCACCAGCTTGCGCTCCTGGCCGACGAACGCATCGCGGTCGCCTTGCTGGCCGTAGACTTCCATCAGTTTCAAGCGCAAATCGCTGCGCTGGGGTTCTTGCTTGACGCCGTCCTCCAGCAACGCGGCAGCCTGGTTCAGGCGACCGGCATTGATGTGCGACTGAGCCTGGCCCAGCACGTCATCGGAACGCTCGGCAGCCGGCGACACTAATGGCGCGGCGATCGGCGTAGTCATCACGACCGGGGCAATGACTGGCGCCGGCGCGGGAGCCGGCGTCGGTGCAGTCGCCAGCTTCACGCTTGGCGACGGAACATCCAGGCCTTCGAAGCTGCTTTCCGGCAAGTCGAGATCGGCCGAGAACGGCTGCTCTTCGGCCAAGGCACGCGCCATGCGCTGATGCTTCTCGGCTGCTTGCTGGGCTTTGCGGCGTCGCGCCAGCAACAGCAGCAAGAGCAGCAGAACGACAGCACCGCCACCCACGAGGCCCAGCAGCACCGGATTGCTCAGCAACTCATTGAATTTCTGATCGTCGGACGCAGCCGGCGTCGCCTCGACAGGTTGTCCGACCGGCGTCGGAGCTGCCTCGGGCGCCGCGGCCACTGGCGCAGAGTCTGCCGGCGCAGGTGCAGCCGGATTGGGCGCCAGCTCGGCCGACATTGCCGGAGCCGTTGCGGTGCCTGGTGCGCCAGTCGCACCCTCGGCCTGCAACTTGGCCAGTTGATTGTTCTTCAGCTCGATCAGGCGCTGCAGCTTGTCCACCTGGCTTTGCAGGTCAGCCATGCGGCTTTTCAGCTCGGCGTTATCACGACGACTGGAGTCGAGGCTTTCCTGAGTCACCGCCAGCTTGTTGCTGAGGGCCACGGCATCACCAGCAGGCCCTTTGCCACGATTCTTGCCGGACTCGGCAGACACCAGGCTCAGTTTGTCGCCGGCCGCTTGAGCAGGAGCAACATCGCTGCGAGCACGATGGGTGGCGTCCAGTTGCTGCTGCCCTGCCCCGGGCTTGGCGACATAACGTCGCCCCTGACGCCAGGCCTTGTTCTGCGCAGCCACTTCGGCGATGGCCTTGGGTTGCGGCAGGTTCGTGCTCTGCGCCTGATCGGGCATACGCAGCACCTGGCCGGTTTTCAGGCGGTTGATGTTACCGTCAATGAAGGCGTCCGGGTTCAGCGCCTGAATGGCCAGCATGGTTTGCTGGATCGAACAGCCATTACGCGCCTTCGCGGCGATTTCCCACAGGGTATCGCGCGGCGTGGTGGTGTATTGCGATGGCTTGGTCGCACCGGTGACCGGTGCAGCGACGGTTGAAGTCGGTGCAGGCTGCGCAGCCGCCTCGGCGGTTTGCGACGAGAATTTCGATGGATCGAGCAGCACACTGTAGTCGCGCAACAAACGGCCGTTCGGCCACATCACCTGGACCAGGAATTTCACCATCGGCTCGGAGAGCGGCTTGCTGGAGGTCACGCGCAGGATGCTTTTGCCGTTGGCGTTAAGCACCGGGGTGAAGGTCAAGTCATTCAGAAACGCCTGGCGGTCGACACCGGCCTTGGCGAAATCTTCCGGCGAAGCCAGGCTCGGCACCAATTCGGCAGCGGTGAGGTCCTTGACATCGAGCAGCTCGATTTCCGCCACCAGCGGCTGGTTGAGCGTCGATTTCAGGGTCAGTTCCCCGAGCCCGAGGGCATGCGCCATACCGGAGGACAGCGCCGAGGCGGCCGCTATTGCTAACACCAGTTTGCGAACTTGAACCATTAGCTCATCCTTAGTTTGAACATTCCTCGGCCAGCGAGAAGATATTGATAGCCGCAGCCGTAAGGCATTGCGTACAACGACGAAGGTCGTCGCGCGCGATCATTTGATTGATGCCCCGCAAAGCCCCGCAGAGTGGCTCGCCTTCAGCGCTCCGGCAAGCATAGGCTCGCGCGGAATCATTCGACAAATTGTTGCAAAGTATCTTTTACAGCAGGTCTTTAATCAACAACTCAGCCAGCTGCACAGCGTTGAGCGCGGCGCCTTTGCGTACGTTATCTGACGTCAGCCACAAATTAAGTTCCGACAGGTCGTCGATACCGTGGCGAACCCGTCCCACGTAGACCACATCCTGCCCTACCGCGTCACCTACCGGCGTCGGGTAATCGCCCGCCTCGACCAGCTCGATACCGGGCGCGTCTTCCAACGCAGCATTGACTTTGGCCAAATCAATGTCGTTTGCGCACTGCAGGGTCACGCTATAGCTATCGCCAAAAAACACCGGGGCTTGAATGCAAGTGACGGAAATCTTCAATGCAGGCAGCGCCATGACCTGACGCAGCTCACGCACCAGGCGTTTTTCCAGCAGCGTATGACCTTGTTCGTCCGGCTTGCCGACCTGGGCCAACAGGTTGAAGGCCATCTGCCGGTCAAAGAATTTCGGTTCCAGCGGCCGCACATTCAGCAGTTCAGCGGTTTGCCGGGCGAGCTCACTCACGGCTTCACGACCCTGGGCCGATACTGCCAGGCTGGCGGTCAGGCTGACACGCTGCAAATCGAGCACATCCATCAGCGGCGCGAGCACCACCGCCAGCGTGGTAGCCGACGGACTTGGGGCGCTGACCAGAAACGGCTTTTTCAAGCCCGCCAACACCTGAGCGTTGGCCTCAGGCACGACCTGCGGCGCCTTGTCCGCCGGCAAGGCACCGGACAGATCGATCACCGAGCAACCGGCATCGGTCGCGCGGGAAGTAAAACTCAAGGAAACAGCCGGGCCGGCGGCAAAAAATGCCAACTGCACCTTGCTGAAGTCGAACTCATCGACTTCCCGCACCCGCACATTCTTGCCGCGAAAGGGTACGGAACTGCCGGCCGACTCGCTGCTGGCCAACAGATGAAGGGTGCCGATCGGGAAATCGCGCTCTTCGAGAATCTGCACGAGTGTTTCGCCGACAGTACCGGTGGCGCCGATCACGGCAATATCAATGGACTGGTTCATGGCTTGGCCTCTGGCGAAACGGGGGGAGCGGCACTTTACCGGGTGACTGGCATGCAGGCAATTCTGCCGGGCCTTGTGGTGCCTGTGATGGCCCCTTCGCGAGCAAGCCCGCTCCCACAAGGATCGCGCTGAACCCTGTGGGAGCGGGCTTGCCCGCGAAGAGGCCGGTACGGGCAACACATAAACGCCAGACAGTCAGGGATAAAAAAACCCGCGCCTCTTTCAAGGCGCGGGTTCTTTCATTGCATCAGTCGATCAACGCTCGAGCAGGATCCGCAGCATGCGACGCAGCGGTTCGGCCGCGCCCCACAGCAGCTGGTCGCCAACAGTGAACGCGCCGACGAACTGCGAGCCCATGTTCAGTTTGCGCAGACGGCCAACCGGGATGTTCAGGGTGCCGGTGACCTTGTTCGGGCTCAGCTCCTGAATGCTGGTCTCACGGCTGTTCGGCACCAGCTTGACCCAAGGGTTGTGCTGGCTGATCAACCCTTCGATGTCGGCGATCGGCACGTCTTTGTTCAGCTTGATGGTCAGCGCCTGGCTGTGGCAGCGCATGGCGCCGATGCGCACGCAGATGCCATCGACCGGGATCGGGCTCTTGAAGCGACCGAGGATCTTGTTGGTCTCGGCCTGGGCCTTCCACTCTTCACGGCTTTGACCGTTCGGCAGTTCCTTGTCGATCCAAGGGATCAGGCTGCCCGCCAGCGGTACGCCGAAGTTTTCGGTCGGGTACGCGTCGCTGCGCATGGCTTCGGCCACACGACGGTCGATGTCGAGGATCGCGCTGGCCGGGTCGGCCAGTTGATCGGCGACCGCGGCGTGGGTCGCGCCCATCTGCTTGATCAGTTCACGCATGTTCTGCGCGCCGGCACCGGAGGCCGCCTGATAGGTCATGGCGCTCATCCACTCGACCAGACCGGCTTCGAACAGGCCACCAAGGCCCATCAGCATCAGGCTGACGGTGCAGTTACCGCCGATGTAGTTCTTGGTGCCAGCATCGAGCTGCTGGTCGATGACCTTGCGGTTCACCGGGTCCAATACGATCACCGCGTCATCCTGCATGCGCAGGCTGGAAGCGGCGTCGATCCAGTAACCCTGCCAGCCGGCTTCGCGCAGCTTGGGGAAGACTTCGCTGGTGTAGTCGCCACCCTGGCAGGTCAGAATCACGTCGAGGGTTTTCAGCTCTTCAATGCTGTAAGCGTCCTTGAGCGGAGCAATGTCCTTGCCCACGGACGGGCCTTGGCCACCGACATTGGAAGTGGTGAAAAACACCGGCTCGATAAGATCGAAATCCTGCTCTTCCAGCATCCGCTGCATGAGCACGGAACCGACCATACCGCGCCAACCGATCAGACCTACACGTTTCATCGCAACTACACCTTCTTGAAATGTGGGCCGCTGCCTTGTCTTGAATTTGGCAGCGGGCCCGAGAGATTACAGATTCCGCAGCGCGGCGACTACTGCGTCACCCATTTCCTGCGTACCGACTTTAGTGCAACCGGCCGACCAGATGTCGCCCGTGCGCAAGCCCTGATCGAGCACCAGGCTTACGGCTTTCTCGATGGCGTCTGCGGCAGCCTGCTGATTGAAGCTGTAACGCAGCATCATCGACACCGACAAAATGGTCGCCAGCGGGTTGGCAATGCCCTTGCCCGCGATGTCCGGCGCCGAACCGTGGCACGGCTCGTACATGCCCTTGTTGTTGGTGTCCAGGGACGCCGATGGCAGCATGCCGATGGAACCGGTGAGCATCGAAGCCTGGTCGGACAGGATGTCGCCGAACATGTTGTCGGTGACGATCACGTCGAACTGCTTCGGTGCACGCACCAGTTGCATGGCGGCGTTGTCGACGTACATGTGGCTCAGTTCGACTTCAGGATAATCCTTGGCCACTTGCTCGACCACTTCACGCCACAACTGGCTGGACGCCAGTACGTTGGCCTTGTCCACCGAGCACAGTTTCTTGCCGCGGACCATGGCCATGTCGAAGCCGACACGAGCGATGCGGCGGATTTCGCTTTCGCTGTACGGCAGGGTGTCGTAGGACTGACGCTCACCGTTTTCCAGGGTACGGGTACCGCGTGGCGCACCGAAGTAGATGCCGCCGGTCAGTTCGCGAACGATCAGGATGTCCAGCCCGGAAACGATTTCCGGCTTCAGGCTGGAAGCCTCGGCCAGTTGCGGGTACAGGATCGCCGGACGCAGGTTGCCGAACAGGCCCAGTTGCGCGCGGATTTTCAACAGGCCGCGCTCAGGGCGGATGTCACGCTCGATGGTGTCCCATTTCGGGCCGCCGACCGCACCCAGCAACACGGCATCGGCCGCGCGGGCACGTTCCAGGGTTTCATCGGCCAAAGGCACGCCGTGCTTGTCGATGGCCGCGCCACCGATCACGTCGTGGCTCAGCTCGAAGCCCAGAGAGAACTTGTCACTGGCCAGCTCCAGGACCTTGACCGCTTCGGCCATGATTTCCGGGCCAATACCGTCACCTGGGAGAATCAGAATCTGCTTACTCATGCTTTCCTCATGTCATCAGTCGGTGCGCCCTGGGGCGCTCCCGGAAAAATTCTATCGCTCGGCCATCAATACCAGCACATCGGTACTGAACGAACCATCGGCCTCAATCTCAAAATATTCGCGTACTTCATGACCCATCGACTGCTGCAACTGGCGGATCGCCGCGCGCATCACTTCAGGAGTGCGCATGCGTTCGACCCAGCTGTTGTACTCCAGACGCAAGCGCTGACGGGTGGTACTGCGAGTGTACAACCCCGCCTCGCTGACCTGGCGCAACCACTCACCGGCGGAATAATCGCGCACATGGCTGGTGTCGCGCAGCACTTCGACGCTTTGCAGGTAAGTGTCGAACAACGGACTGCCCGGTGACAACACGTCGACAAATGCCGCCACGCCACCCGGCTTCAACACCCGGCGCACCTCCCGCAGGGCCACGCCCAGATCGCTCCAATGGTGCGCCGAATAGCGGCTGAAGACGAAATCGAATTCGCCATCGGCGAACGGCAGGCGCTCGGCGGCACCGAGGACCGTCGATACGTTGCTCAAGCCACGATCAACGGCAGCACCGGCGACCACATCCAGCATTTGCTGCGACAGGTCGTAGGCCACCACTTCCTTGACCAGCGAAGCCACGTGGAAACTCACGTGACCGGCGCCGCAACCCAGGTCCAGGACCCGGGCATCGCCCTGCCCCGCCAGTTCAGCCTGTAGCAGCGCGAATTCGGTGCCTTGAGCGTGTACGGCGCTGCTGAGGTAGGCGGCTGCCTGTTCACCGAATTGCTTTTGGACTACCTGGCTGTGCTGGGCGGTGCTGGTCATGGGGACTTCCTTTGAGGTGTGAGCCTTGCGTTGTCTGGTCTGCCGTCTTCGCGAGCAAGCCCGCTCCCACATTGGAACGCATTTCAAAATGTGGGAGCGGGCTTGCTCGCGAAGAGGCCGGCCCTGCCTACATCAATTTCTGATCAATCACGCATCGCGAAACAGCCACGGCTGGCTCGCACGGTGCTTGGCTTCAAACGCTGCAATCGCATCGCCGTCCTGCAAGGTCAGGCCAATGTCGTCCAGACCATTGAGCAGGCAATGCTTGCGGAACGCATCGATTTCAAAGCTCAACACCTTGCCGTCAGGACGGGTCACGGTCTGGGCTTGCAGATCGACCTGCAACTGGTAGCCAGGATTGGCCTCGACCTGCTGGAACAGTTCGTCGACTTCGGCATCGCTCAGGATGATCGGCAGCAAGCCGTTCTTGAAGCTGTTGTTGAAGAAGATGTCGGCATAGCTCGGCGCGATGATGCTGCGGAAACCGTACTCTTCCAGCGCCCACGGCGCGTGTTCACGGCTGGAGCCGCAACCGAAGTTCTCACGGGCCAGCAACACGCTGGCGCCCTGGTAACGCTCGGCATTGAGGACGAAGTCCTTGTTCAGCGGACGCTTGGAGTTGTCCTGATAAGGCTGCCCCACATCCAGGTAACGCCATTCATCGAACAGGTTCGGGCCAAAACCGGTGCGCTTGATCGACTTCAAGAACTGCTTCGGAATGATCTGGTCGGTGTCGACGTTGGCACGATCCAAAGGCGCGACAAGTCCAGTGTGCTGGGTAAAAGCTTTCATGCTGCGCTCCTTAAATCAATTCACGGACGTCGACGAAACGACCGTTTACGGCAGCGGCCGCGGCCATGGCCGGGCTGACGAGGTGGGTACGGCCACCGGCGCCCTGACGGCCTTCGAAGTTACGGTTGGAGGTCGAGGCGCAATGCTCGCCACTTTCCAAACGGTCCGGGTTCATCGCCAGGCACATCGAGCAACCCGGCTCACGCCATTCGAAACCGGCTTCGAGGAAAATCTTGTCCAGGCCTTCCGATTCGGCCTGAGCCTTCACCAGGCCCGAGCCTGGCACCACGATGGCCTGCTTGATGGTCGAGGCCACTTTGCGGCCCTTGGCAATCACCGCGGCGGCGCGCAGGTCTTCGATCCGCGAGTTGGTGCAGGAACCGATGAATACGCGGTCGAGCTGGATGTCGGTGATCGCCTGATTGGCGGTCAAACCCATGTACTTCAAGGCACGGACGATGGAGTCACGCTTGACCAGGTCCATTTCCTTCGCAGGATCCGGCACGTTCTGGTCGACCGCCAAGACCATTTCCGGCGAGGTGCCCCAGCTGACTTGCGGCTTGATTTGCGTTGCGTCGAGCTCGACCACGGTGTCGAATCTGGCGTCGGCGTCAGACACCAGGTCTTTCCAGGCTTCGACGGCCAGGTCCCACTCCGCGCCTTTCGGCGCGAACGGACGACCCTTGACGTATTCCACAGTCTTTTCGTCTGCAGCCACCAGGCCTACGCGAGCGCCGGCTTCGATGGCCATGTTGCAGATGGTCATGCGGCCTTCCACGGACAGGTCGCGAATCGCGCTGCCGGCGAATTCGATGGCATGGCCGTTACCGCCGGCGGTGCCGATCTTGCCGATCACGGCGAGCACGATGTCCTTGGCGGTCACGCCGAACGGCAATTGGCCTTCGACGCGCACCAGCATGTTCTTCATTTTCTTGGCGACCAGGCACTGGGTGGCGAGCACGTGCTCGACCTCGGAAGTGCCGATACCGTGGGCCAATGCGCCGAATGCACCGTGGGTCGAGGTGTGGGAGTCGCCGCAGACCACGGTCATGCCCGGCAAGGTGGCGCCCTGCTCCGGGCCGATGACGTGGACGATGCCCTGGCGAACGTCGTTCATCTTGAATTCGACAATGCCGTATTCATCACAGTTGTCATCCAGAGTCTGGACTTGCAGGCGCGAGACCTGGTCAACGATGGCGTCGATGCCGCCCTTGCGCTCCGGGGTGGTCGGTACGTTGTGGTCCGGGGTCGCGATGTTGGCATCGATGCGCCATGGCTTGCGCCCGGCCAGACGCAGGCCTTCAAAGGCTTGCGGCGAAGTCACTTCGTGGATGATGTGACGGTCGATGTAGATCAGCGCAGAGCCATCGTCGCGCTGCTTGACCAAATGCGAATCCCAGAGCTTGTCGTAGAGCGTTTTGCCGGCCATCAGACGGTTTCCTCATCAGCTTGTTTCTATGCCCCGGATTTTGAATGACTCAATAACCCCTTGGCTTGTGAGGTCGATCCTATGGGGTTACATTAAATAACTCAAATTCATATTTTTTATGCTTTGGATAACCAACTGGAATACGAACATGGACCTGGCCAACCTCAATGCTTTTATTGCCATTGCCGAGACAGGAAGTTTCTCCGGTGCAGGTGAACGGCTGCACCTGACCCAGCCGGCCATCAGCAAGCGCATCGCCGGACTGGAGCAGCAATTGAAGGTGCGGCTGTTCGATCGCCTGGGCCGTGAAGTGGGCCTGACCGAGGCCGGGCGCGCCCTGCTGCCGCGGGCCTATCAGATTCTCAATGTGCTGGATGATACGCGCCGCGCCTTGACCAACCTCACCGGCGAAGTGACCGGCCGCCTGACCCTGGCCACCAGTCACCACATCGGCCTGCACCGTCTGCCTCCCTTATTAAGGGAGTTCACCCGACGCTACCCGCAAGTTGCGCTGGATATTCAGTTCCTCGATTCGGAAGTGGCCTACGAGGAAATTCTCCATGGCCGCGCCGAACTGGCAGTCATCACCCTCGCACCGGAGCCCCACACGCTGGTCAAGGCCACGCCTGTGTGGGACGACCCGCTGGATTTCGTGGTCGCCCCGGAGCACTCACTGCTCAACAACGGCAAGGTCAGCCTGGCGGACATCGCCCGACACCCGGCGGTGTTCCCCGGCGGCAACACCTTTACCCACCACATCGTGCAACGACTGTTTGAAGCCCAGGGCCTGACGCCCAACATCGCCATGAGCACCAACTACCTGGAAACCATCAAGATGATGGTCTCGATCGGCCTGGCCTGGAGTGTCTTGCCACGCACCATGCTCGATGACCAGGTGGCGCGCATACCTTTGCCGGGCATACAGCTCACTCGCCAGCTAGGCTATATCCTGCACACGGAAAGGACGCTGTCGAATGCTGCGCGGGCCTTCATGGCCTTGCTGGACGCTCAACTCGATCTGCCAGGGACTCAAGGCTAACTTGTGCTACTCCTATAGAGCCGCGAATACCTGCAACAAACGCCCAACACCAGCCCAAGGCTTGCCAATGCCGAAATCTGTAGACCGTATTCCGCCGATGCCGCGTATCCAGGCAATTGATCCAAAAAGCTCCGAACAGAGCTGGGAAAGCGCCTCGCAATTGCTCGCCGCGCTCAACGGTGCGCGCCTGGGCGCCTGGTATTGGGACATCGAGCGCGGCCAGATCAGCTGGTCCCGGGGTACGCAGGCGCTGTTCGGCTTCGATCCACGGCAACCGCTGCCCCATGACCTGGAATACCTCGACCTGCTGCCGCCCGAGGATCGCGCCAAAACCGTACGCGCCTTTCACGCGGTCATTGGCGGCGCGCCACTGGAGCAGGCCATGCACCACCGCATCCGCTGGCCCGACGGAAGCCTGCACTGGCTGGAAATCAGCGGCAGCCTGTTGCCGGACAAGCATGGCCGGCCACGGATGATTGGCGTGATCCGCGAGATTACTCACCAGCGCCAGCGTGAACAGGCGTTGAGCAGTTCGGAAAAACGCTTCGCCACCCTGTTTCACCTGTGCCCGAACATGGTTCTGCTGACCCGCCAGGAAGACGGCCTGATTACCGAAGCCAACCAATATTTCGAAAGCCTGTTCGGTTGGCCGGTGCAAGACGCGATCGGCCGCACCACCCTGGAACTGGGGCTGTGGGTACACCCCGAGCAACGGGCCGATCTGGTCAAGGCCACTAAAGCCAAAGGCGACCTGGTCAGCATGGAAGTGCAGTTCCGCGCCAGCAACGGCCAGATCCATGACGGCATCCTCAGTGCGCAAAAAGTCGAGCTCGAAGGCCAGCCCTATCTACTGAGCACCTTCCTCGACACCACCGAACGCAAAGCCGCCGAACACGCCCTCAAGGACAGCCAGGAACGCCTCGACCTGGCCCTGGATTCGGCGCAACTCGGTACCTGGGACTGGCACATTCCCAGCGGCATGCTCTACGGATCGGCACGGGCCGCCCAACTGCACGGTCTGGAAGCCAAACCCTTTCACGAATCCTTCGACGCATTTTTCGAGGGCGTGCCCGGCGAAGAGCGCGACACCATGCGCGACGCCTATCGCAGCCTGCGCGAAGGCCCGGCCGGCAACTATCAATTGACCTACCGCGTGCAATTGCCCGACGGCAGCTCACGCTACCTGGAAAGCCGCGCCCGCCTCTACCGCGATGACAACGGCGTGCCGGTGCGCATGGCCGGCACCTTGCTCGACATCACCGACCAGGTTGAGCGTGAACAACGGCTGGTGGCCTCCGAAGAAAAATTCGCCACGCTGTTCCAGGTCAGCCCCGATCCGATCTGCGTCACCCACCAGGACAGCGGCCAGTTCATCGAAATCAACTCCAGCTTCACCCAGACCTTCGGCTGGAGCACCGCCGATGTGATCGGCCGCAGCGCCGACGAAATCGGCCTGTGGGACGCCTCGGCGAAAAGCCTGCGACGGATCGAACAAGTGATCCGCGAACAAGGCCTGAACAACGTCGCCATTCTGGTCCAGCACAAGGACGGACAGGCCCTGACCTGCGTGATTTCCAGCCGCCAGATCAGCGTCGGCGACCAGGCCTGCATCGTCACCACGCTGCGCGACATCACCCAGCAACAACGCTCGGAAGCGGCGCTCAAGGCCAGTGAAGAGAAGTTTGCCAAGGCCTTCCACTCCAGCCCCGACGCCATCACCATCACCGAGCGCGACACCGGACGCTATCTGGAGGTCAACGACGGTTTCTGCCGCCTGACCGGCTACCGCGCCGAGGAAGTGGTGGGCCGCACGGTGTACCAGGTCGGGATCTGGGCGGAAGAAAAACAACGCTCGGCGCTGCTGGCCGAATTGCAGATCAAGGGCCGGGTTCATCACCAGGAAATGCTCGGGCGCAACAAGCGCGGCGAACTGCTCACCGTCGAAGTCTCGGTGGAGCCGATCACCCTCAACGAAACGGCCTGCCTGCTGTTGACCGCGCGGGACGTGAGCCTGCTGAAAAACGCCGAAGCGCAGATTCGCCACCTGGCCTACCACGACCCACTGACCAACCTGCCCAACCGTGCCTTGCTGATGGACCGCCTGAGCCAGCAGATCGCCCTGCTCAAACGGCATAACCTGCGCGGCGCGCTGATGTTCCTCGACCTCGACCACTTCAAGCACATCAACGACTCCCTCGGGCATCCAGTGGGCGATACCGTGCTGAAAATCATCACCGCGCGCCTGGAGGCCAGCGTGCGCATGGAGGACACGGTTGCGCGCCTGGGTGGCGATGAATTCGTGGTGCTGCTCAGCGGTCTCGAAGGCTCGCGTAGCGAGGTCAGCGATCAGGTTCGCGAACTGGCCGACACCCTCCGCGAGCTGCTGTCCGAACCGATGTTCCTCGACGGCCAGCGCCTGCAAGTGACGCCAAGTATCGGCATTGCGCTGATCCCCGATCACGGCTCGACCCCGACCGACCTGCTCAAGCGCGCCGACATCGCGCTCTATCGCGCCAAGGACTCGGGACGCAATACCGCGCAGATGTACCACAACACCATGCAGAAGGCCGCGAGCGAACGCCTGCGCATGGAAACCGACTTGCGCCTGGCCCTGTCCCGGGGCGAATTTCACGTGCATTACCAACCCCAGGTCGACGCCCGGGGCGACCGCATCGTCGGCGCCGAGGCCCTGGTACGCTGGAATCACCCGGAACTCGGGGCACAATCACCGACAGAGTTCATCAAGGTGCTGGAAGACAGCGGACTGATCCTGGAGGTCGGCACCTGGATCCTCGACGAAGCCTGCCAGGCCTTCAAGCAACTGATCGACCGAGGCCTGGTGAACCCTTACAAATTCAGCCTGTGCGTGAACATCAGCCCGCGCCAGTTCCGCCAGAACGATTTCGTTGAACGCGTTGAAAACAGCCTCGCCACTTATGGGCTGCCCTGCTCGTTGCTGAAACTGGAAATCACCGAAGGCATCGTGATCCAGAACCTGGAAGACACCATCGGCAAAATGCGCCGCCTGAAAAAACTCGGTGTGAGCTTCGCCATGGACGACTTCGGCACCGGCTATTCCTCACTGACCTACCTCAAGCGCCTGCCGGTCGACACCCTGAAAATCGACCAGTCGTTCATCCGCGACGCCACCAGCGACCCGAACGACGCCGAGATCATCCGCGCCATCGTCGCCATGGCCCGCAGCCTGGATTTGAAAGTGATTGCCGAAGGGGTGGAAACAGCGGAGCAGCTTGAGTTCCTGCTGGGGCTGGAGTGCCACTTCTACCAAGGGTATTTGCACAGCCCGCCGTTGCCGGTGGAAGAGTTCCAAAAACTCCTGAAATAACGCAAACCCTGGAGCTGCCGCAAGCTGCGATCTTTTGATCTTGATTTTTAAAATCAAAAGATCGCAGCCTGCGGCAGCTCCTACAAATGGTACAGGCACAAAAAAGGGCGCCAATGGCGCCCTTCTTCCTGCCCTGACTCAGTGTTGCAGAGCCGGCTTTTGCGCCCCGTTTATCGGGATGCGCTTGGCTTTCGCCTCTTCCGGAATCACCCGCAGCAGGTCGATGCTCAACAGACCGTTGCTCAGGCCGGCAGCCTTGATCTCGATGTGGTCCGCCAGACGGAAGGACAGCTTGAACGCACGTTGCGCTATGCCCTGATACAGATAAGTGACGTCTTCGTTTGCGTCGCGTTTACCGCCACTGATGGTCAGCACACCCTTCTCGACTTCGAGCTCCAGGTCTTCTTCCTGGAAACCAGCCGCTGCGATGACAATGCGGTACTGGTCGTCGCCATGTTTTTCCACGTTATAGGGTGGATAGCTGCTGCCTGGCTCATTGCGCAGGGCGGTTTCGAACAGGTCGTTGAAACGGTCGAAACCTACCGAGGAACGGAACAGTGGGGCCATGGAAAATGTAGTAGCCATGATTCAAATCTCCTGAAAACAATCAGCAAGGTTTTTTGTCTCCGCGACCCGAATTCGGCATCGCGTAACCCTTAGATAGGGACCGCCGATTGCATTTCAAGAGCTTATTTTCTACTTTTTTTAAAAGAGCCTCAGGCAGCTTCAGCCACCGGCAGCCCCAACAAGCGCGAGACGTTATCCAGTTCGGTCTCACGACGCAGGACGGTGAACAGCTCTACCGCCTCGGGATAATTGCGGGTCAGCATCGCCAGCCATTGCTTCAGGCGACCCGGCGATTGGCGTGGCGTCATCTGCGCCTTGGCTTGCAGCCAGAAGTCCTGGATCAGCGGCAGCAGTTCGCTCCAGGTCATCTCCACGACCTCTTCACCGGCCCGGGCAGCGGCGATCTGCTTCGCCAGATCGGGGCGCGAAACCAGGCCGCGACCGAGCATGATGTCTTCCACGCCACTGATCTCACGGCAACGGCGCCAGTCTTCGACGCTCCAGATATCACCATTGGCGAACACAGGCACCTTGACCACCTCCTGCACCCGCGGAATCCACTCCCAATGCGCCGGCGGCTTGTAGCCATCGACCTTGGTTCGCGCGTGCACCACGATGTGTTCCGCACCGCCTTCGGCCAGGGCCGTGGCACACACCAGCGAACCGTCCGGGCTGTCGAAGCCCAGGCGCATCTTGGCGGTGACCGGAATGTGCGCGGGGACGGCACGGCGGACGTGCTCGACGATCTGGTTGAGCAACTCGGGTTCCTTGAGCAGGACCGCGCCACCACGGGATTTGTTGACGGTCTTGGCCGGGCAGCCGAAATTCAGGTCAATCACTTGCGAACCCAGCTCGCACGCCAGCGCGGCATTTTCCGCCAGGCACACCGGATCGGAACCAAGCAGTTGCACACGCAGCGGCACGCCGGAGGCCGTCCGGGCACCGTTGAGCAACTCCGGGCCGAACTTGTGGAAATAGGCAGGCGTCAGCAACTGGTCGTTGACCCGAATGAACTCGGTCACGCACCAGTCAATACCACCCACGCGGGTCAGCACATCGCGCAGGATGTCGTCGACCAACCCCTCCATGGGCGCCAAAGCAATTTGCATGAAAAACACACTCGAGGAAAAACGTGCGGCAGTTTACTGGATTACGCGAGAAGCTGCAGATCCTGTGGGAGCGAGCCTGCTCGCGAAAGCACACTGTCAGATACATTGATGTTGGATTTGCCGCCGCCTTCGCGAGCAGGCTCGCTCCCACATTAGATTTTTGCTGATTCCAAAGCATGCAACGCCGGGCCATAGCCTTCGATGAACTCCGTCGGCATGCGCTTGGGTTTGCCGGTGGACAGCTCGATGCAGACGAACGTGGTTTGCGCGCGCAGCAACGTTGCATTGTCGCTGGGGCGGATCAGCTGGAAGTGCCGGGTCATTTTCAGGCGCTGATCCCAATCGACGATCCAGGTCGCCAATTGCAGCTCATCGCCTTCGTAGGCCGCTGCCAGGTAATCAATCTCGTGGCGCACCACCGCCATCGCCCGGTCCAGCCGCCGGTATTCGACCAGATCCAGGCCAAGGCGTTGGGAGTGGCGCCAGGCGCAGCGCTCGAGCCAGGTCACGTAGACCGCGTTGTTCGCGTGTCCCAGCCCGTCAATGTCTTCGGCGTCCACTTGCAGATCAATGATAAATGGCGTTTCCCGATCCCAGCCCATGCCCCACTCCCGGTCAGATGATTTCGACCGGGGCAGTGTAACGGAAGCTCAAGCGGATTGGCGTGATTGCAGACTGCGTCCGGCCAGCAGTGATAACACGCCATCAATCACTCGGGGGTCGGCCAATACGCGCTGATGACCACCCTCCTTCAAGCGCAGCAGGCGACTGTCGAACCACGCTTCGTGGATCAATTCCGACTCACTGACCTGGACGAAGTCATCATCTTCGGCGTGAACGATCAGGCCGGGCATATCGAGTTGATAGTGCGCGACATCCAGCATCGCGGCGCGCATGCCGACATCATTCTCCACCTGACGAATGAACGCCGAACGAGCCTTCGGCGGCAGCCCGACATAACGGGCGAAACCACGCAGTACGCCGAGAATCCGCGCCGGGGCGGCGATGCTCACCAGGGTTTCAGTGCGCAAACCCAACTGGACCGCGAGCATGGCACTGGCGCCACCCATGGAGTGGCCGATGACCGCTTGCAGCGGCGGAAGTTCGGAAGCGGCTTCAAGCATGGCGCGAGCAAACAGCACAACATTCGCCTCCCTGCCCGGTGAGCGGCCGTGGGCCGGACCATCCAGGGCGACGACCGAGTAACCGGCATCGACCAGCGCGGTGATGAGGCTGGCAAACTGCGTCGGCCGACCTTCCCAGCCGTGCATCAGCAGCACGGCCGGCCCCTGCCCCCAACGCAGCGCCGACAGGCCAAACCGCAGGGTAATGCGCTCGGATCGCGCCAACAGCGGCAGCTCCCAGTCACGGGGTGGCAGATCCCGCGGAGTCATGAAGGCCAGTCGCATCTTGCTAGCGACCAGTTTCGGGGCAAACCAGCCCAAGGTGCCATTAACGCCACGAACCCACTTTAACGCGCTCATCGCATTCTCCTCAGGCCGCAGCCTTCAGGGTCAACGCACTGCCGATTTGGCGGCGCGCAGTAATCGATCGGACAACTCGCCCGGCCCCAGCGCCCGCGCCAGAGCCAGCCCACCCACCATCAAGGCCATATCGGCCAGGGCTTTTTCGGTTTCTTCAGGACTGGCCGCCAACTGCGCGACCATCAATTCCACATGCTCATTCAGGGCGACACGAAACGCTTCCGGCAGCCGCCCCAGTTCGCCGACCGATGCCGGGATCGGACAGGCCGATTCAGAGGAATCACGGTGCTTGCGCGACAGATAGAACGCAGCCACCAGCGCTCGGCGCTCTTCACCGGTCAACTGCGCGTCCATGTCGGCAATCAGGTCGCGGCGGTGACCGAGCAATTGCTTGAACGCCTCGAGCATCATCGCGTCCTTGCTTTCGAAGTGGGCGTAGAAGCCGCCGACCGTCAGGCCCGCCGCCCCCATCACTTCGCCCACGCTTGGCTCGGCCGGACCGCGCTGAATCAGCGCTGCGCTGGCAGCCTTGAGGATGCGCTCGCGGGTTTGAGCTTTTTTATCGTTCATCGTTGCCTCCGAATATTACGATTGAAATATTATTCTCATAATAAATTTTAGCAAGTCATGGGCGTGACCGCTGGTCTGAAGAACAGTTTTTTTGGAAATGGAGGAATTTGGCCAAACGCCAGACAAACAAAAGGGCCATTCAATAATTGAATGACCCTTATAAATCCCGCAGAGCGGGTAATCGTGGCGTCCCCTAGGGGACTCGAACCCCTGTTACCGCCGTGAAAGGGCGGT
>Ga0209050_1000605_pt1 | contig 57026 bp, 46 predicted proteins | sample Araplavi_mTSA_r2_FD_184276 | JGI IMG/M metagenome (GOLD analysis project Ga0209050, IMG submission 184276) | Arabidopsis root microbial communities from North Carolina, USA - plate scrape MF_Cvi_mTSA_r2 (SPAdes) (version 2) | ecosystem: Host-associated > Plants > Roots > Endosphere | place: USA... | reverse complement strand
TTCTTCTGCAAGCTCAAAACATTCAGGCGCATCGCCACCCGCTATGAGAAAACTGACCAAAGCTACCGAGCCATGATCAATATCGCGGCGCTGAAGATTGCCATACGATAAATGTCCACAAGCCTTAATCCGGTTTGGAGCAAGTTTGCTCGATTTTGCAATGAGAGCGCAAGGACTCGATGGCGGCCTGAAGGTGAGCCGCGGCGACATAAGCGCCCATTTCCTCAAGTTCTTCCAGCTTTGTGTCGAGTTCGCCGATTAGTTGAATCATGTTTGCGTCCCTATTCACTTTATTGTTCTCCGGCAGGCGAACAAGGATTTCGCCTGGGCACGATCTGTTTGACCTATGAATGCTCCGATTTCGAGCAATATCGGAGATTTCGGCATGATGTTAAAGGATTTTCATCGCCTCGTTTATAAGTATATTTTTATTTCCATGCTTATAGATGGCTTGTGAAACCCCCTTATCGTTCGATATGATTTCGATGTTTGGTATTTTTACTTATATTTAGGTCTTTGAAAGGCTGCTCCGAACGGAAAGCGGATCATGTGTCCCCCTTCTGAGTGGGCGCACGAGCATCCTAGCCTCGGGGCCGTAGCCCTTGGCCGGATCGAGCAGTCCGTCGCCGAGCAGTTCGAAGCCCTGCTTTTCCCAGAAGCCGTGCGCGTCCCCAACGGCGACCAGAACCATGTGGGACAGCCCGCGCGCCTTGGCCTCGTTCACCGCGATCCGTACAGCCTCACCTGCGAAACCCAGCCCGCGCGTGGAAGGGCCAAGAGCGAGGTCGTGCAGGAAATAGCAGTCGAATGGTTCGGCAAGGCCGGTCATCGGCTGGTTTATCACCGGCGGGTGGTCCTGCCGACCGGGATGCGAGATGAGGTAGCCGGTGACCTTGCCGTCATCCTCTTCCAACACATGGCAGCCGGAAGGGTAATGCCGGAAGCAGGCGGCAAAGACTTCAGGGTTCTCGGGGTAGTCGAGGTGGACGAGGCCCGCCACATGCGCCACATGAGCCACGTCGGCTTCGCTCATTGCCCGCCAGTGCATCGTCTTGCCGTTCCTCTGGTTCGCGCCGGAGGGCGCCATCTGCTGCGCGGTTTCCCGGCCTCCATCGGCGCCCGTTCGCGCGGGTGGAGGTCGAGGTCGTCTTGCCGACAACGGATAGCCAGAACATCACGACGAGGGCAACGAAGGTTAGCGCCATCTTTGCGGACCCGGCATTACCCAGCGGATAAGGGGTGATGTCGAAGGCTTCGGACGTAGTGGCAAAACGAAAGACTTATTCGTCTGGCGGAGTTTTCAATTCGACCAGACCTGACCTCGGATCGAAATATTGATCAAAATTGCTTTTCGCTGAAGGGGAAACATGTAATCCGTTGCAGACCCTATCTGTGGTGAGCCATGATTGCCGGCAGCGATTTTCGGAATAGAGCTGTAATAGGCTGGGCCGGTATCTTTGTGATGCTGATCGCTTGTCCGAACGCTGCTTTCACGCAGGAGCTTGGTAAAGAGGCTGTCCAGGACGAGAACGCACTTGCTGCGCTGTCTTTCGATGCCGCCCGCCAGCGGCTGGACCGTGTGTCTTCCGCACTGGGCGCCGCTTCGGACGAATTGAACGCGGCGGAATCCACTGCTCACGCGCTCAAGGCGCTGAACCGCCCCGTGGTATCCACTTCGGTTTCGGTGATCGCCTACCAGAAGTCGCTTTCGGTCGATCTGACCGGGCAGAAGGACAGCTTCAGCAATGCCGCGGGCCAATTCCTAGAAGGCCTGCCCGGAGAGTTCCCGCCCGAGTTCTCCGGCATCGTCCAGCAAGTGACCGGGCGCGTGGGCGAGGCGCTTCCGGGGTTGCTCTCGCAAATCCCCGACGAACTCGATTTCCGCGCGCGGCAGACGGTGATCCGGCCCAATGTCACGGCCGTCATGCCGCTCTATTCCGGCGGCGCGATTCCGGCGATCCAGCATGGGGCCGAGGCGGGCGCGGAACTGGCGCGGGCGAAGCAGGCGGGCGCGCAGGATCTGTCGCAAGTGCGGCTGGTGCAGAGCTATTTTGGCCAGCAACTGGCCGCCGCGCTGCTCACCTCCGCCACCGGCACGCGCGATGCCTTCGACAAGCATCTCGCCAATGCCCAGGCGCTGTTCCGGGAAGGCGTGATCCCGCGTTCGCGCGTGCTGGAAATGCAGGTGGCCCGCGATGCTGCGCAGCGCGCGCTCGAACGGGCGCGCATGGAAGAGCGCAATGCTTCGGACTCACTGGCCCGCCTGTTGGATGCGAGTGGCGGCGTGACACCGACCACGCCGCTCTTCGTGAACGGTAGCGGCCTTGAACCGCTGGACGGTTTTCTTGCCAGTGCGACTTCGCCGGGGCAGCCGCAGATGCGCGCGGCGGCAGCGGCGCGCGATCTCGCCGGTTCCGGTGTCGATCTAGCCAAGTCGCGCATGAGGCCGCAGGCCTTCGCGTTCGGGTCGTACAATTTCAACCGCAGCGATGCGATCCCGGTCGATCCGGACTGGATCGTCGGCCTCGGCCTGCGCTTTACCCTGCTGTCCAACATCGACCGCCGCGATACGCTCGATGCGGCGCGCTCGCGGCAGAGCGCAGCGGAAAATGCTGCGCGGGATATGCAGAAGACCATCGAGATCGAGACAAGCCGCGCCTACAACCTTGTCGACACCGCACGCCGCTCCTTCCTGCTGCTGGACAGCAACATGAAGGCCGCCGAAGAGAACCTGCGCGTCCACGAAATCGGTTTTCGCGAAGGCGAGGATACCGCCAGCCAGCTGATCGATGCGCGCAACATGCTCTCGCTCGCCCAGACCCAGCGGATCGCTTCCGCCTATGAATATGTCGTCGCGCTTTCCGCGCTGCTGGCCGCCAGCAATCGGGGCGACAGCTTCCGCGACTATCTCCTCCGTCCCGACAGGATCACCGCACCATGAGCGAAGTCGAGCAGGCGCCCACGGCAGCGCGCGGCAGGTTTCGTCTGCTGGTGGCGGGACTGATACTGCTGGCGATCCTGCTCCTTGTCGGCCTGTGGATCGCCGCAAGGCCGGCGCCGGATCAGTTGCAGGGCATGGTCGATGCCGACGAGGTCAATGTCGCCACCAAGGTTCTGGCACGTGTCGAGCGCCTGCTGGCCGAGGAAGGCGCGACGGTGACGGCGGGAACGGTGCTGGCGGTGCTTTCCAGCCCCGAAGTCGATGGCGGGCGGCAGCAGGCGCAGGGCGTGCTCGCGGGCGCAGAGGCCATGCGCAATCTTGCCGACAGCGGCGCCCGCAAGGAGGACGTGGAATCGCTGCGCGCGGTGTGGCAGGCGGCGCAGGCAGGCGCGGACCTTGCCGCCGTCACCGCGCGGCGGGCGGACAATCTCTATGCCGAAGGGGTGATCGCCGCCCAGCGCCGCGATGAGGCCCGCGCCGCGCGTGACGCCAGCGCCCGTCAGGCCGAGGCTGCGAAGCTGCAATATCAGAAGGCCCTGTCCGGCGCGCGTGCGGAGGAAAAGGCCGCCGCACAGGCGCAAGTGCAGGTGGCGAAGGGCGGCCTTTCGATTGCCGATGCGCTCGGCGCTGAAAAGACGCTGGTGGCGCCGATCGGCGGCGAAGTGGTGCGGCGGCTGGCGGAGCCGGGCGAGATCGTCGCTCCGGCGGTCCCGGTGTTCCAGATCGTCGATACCGCGCATCCGTGGGTCTCGCTCAACCTTCGCGAAGACCAGTTCAATTCGCTCCGGAAAGGCCAGGAACTCACCGGCACCGTTCCGGCTCTGGGCAAGCGCAAGGTTCGTTTCCGCGTGACCTATATCAGCCCGCAAGGCGATTTCGCGACTTGGCGGGCGACGCGGCAATCCTCGGGCTTCGATGTGCGCAGTTTCGAGGTGAGGCTCGTTCCCGCCGAACCGGTGAGGGAGCTGCGACCCGGCATGAGCGTGCTGTTCGACTGGCCGCAATGACGCGACCCAGCTTCGGTTTCGGGAGAGCCTTGCGCCGCGAAATCGGCCATCTGCGGCGGGATCGCTGGGACATGGCGATGTTCACGCTGTTTCCGGCACTGGCGATCCTGATCGTCGCGGCCATGCTGATCGCGGGCGTGCCGCGTGCCTTGCCGATCGCGGTGCTGGACGAGGATAACGGCGCGTTCAGCCGCGCCATTATCCGCGCCGTCGCGGCAAGCCCGGCTGTCTCGATCGCCGAACGCCCGGAAACGATGATCGAGGCCGAACGGCTGGCGCGGGCCGGGCGGGTCTGGGCGATCCTGCGCATTCCGCACGGCTTGGGTGAAGGACCTGACCGCGCGACGACCCCGGCGATCCAGATTTTCTACAATGCTTCGTTCCTGACGATCGGCGGCAGTGCGGAATCCGGCATCCGTGCGGCAGTGGACGCGGTATTGGCCCAGCGCGGGCTGGACGCGGCGCGGGCGAGGGGGCTTCCGGCGATCCGCATCCGTCCGCCGGTCGTTCAGGCCACGGTGCTGTTCAATCCGCAGGCGAGCTTCGAGTGGTACTTGCAGGCCCTGATCCAGCCTGCCGTGCTGCACCTGCTGACCGGGTGCGTCGCGGTGATGGCCGTGGGGCGCGAGTTGCAGGGACGCTCGCTCGCGGGCTGGAAGGCCGAGACCGGCGGCGGTCTTGCGGCGCTGGCGGGCAAACTCACGCCCTATGTCGCGGCGATCTCGATCTGGGGCATGGTCTGGATGATCTGGCTCGTCGGCATTCGCGGCTGGACGATGAACGGCAGTCTTCTCCTGACCCTTGCCGCGCAGAGCCTGCTCTTTGCCGGGACGGCAGCGATTTCCGCGCTGCTGGTGATCGCCGTGCGCAAGCCGAGCTTCGCCTTTTCGGCCACGGCGCTCTATGCGGGATCGGCACTGGCCTATTCCGGCGGGACCTTGCCGCTGAACGGCGGCTCCGCCTTCGCGCGCGGCTGGAGCGAGGCCTTGCCTTTCACCCATTATTTGCGCTTGCAGATGGATCAGTTCCTCGGCGCGCCCTTTGCCGTTGCACTGCCGCAAATCGCGGTGCTGACGCTCTATCTCGTGTTGCCGCTGGGCCTTTGCCTGCTTTTGCTACGCCGGGCGGAGGAAGCGGCATGACGTTCGCGCAAGGCTTCGCCTCGGTGTTCAGAGCCGTGCTCTCGACGTTCGCCGTGGCCTCGATCGTCGTTCTGGCCGTCGTGCTCTACGGCTTCTACTACCCCGCGCCTTACGCGCAGCAGACGGCCCGCCAGCTTCCGGTCGTGGTGGTAGACGAAGAGCGCAGCAATCTTACGCGCGCGCTGGTGAGCAAGCTGTCGGACCTCAGGGAAGTACGCATAGTGGCGGAGGCGGACTCGATCCGAGAGGCCGAACGCCAGGTCCGCAACCGCGAGGCGGACGGCATCCTGCTGCTGCCGCGCGGCTTCACCCGCAGCCTGCTGACCGGCGCGCCGGGCGGCGGGATCGGCATCTGGGTCAACGGCACCTATCTGATCCGGGCAAGGGACATCGGCGGTGCCATCCAGTCCGCAGCGCTGGCCGTCGCCGCCGAGCGGCTGGGTCCCCTGGCGCAAGGGTTGCATCTGCGCGCGCTTGTCGAGGTGGTCGAACGGCCGCTGTTCAACACCCGCGAAGGCTATGCCGACTACGTATTCCCCGCCGTCTCGGCGATCATCCTGCAACAGACGCTGTTGTTCGGCACCGCCATGCTGGCGGCGGCGCAGAGGGCGAGGGTTCGCGAAGGCAAGGCCGCGCCACTCTCGCCGCCGGGCTTTCTCGGCGTATGGAGTGCGTTTGGGCTGATCGGCTGTCTGGCGGCCATGTTCTATTTCGGCTGGATATTCTGGTATCAGGACGTTCCCCGCGCCGGAAACGTGGGAGGGCTGTTCGTCGCCGTGCCGCTGTTCGCCGCCGCCGTTTCCGCGCTGGGCCTGTTGCTCGGCAGTGTGTTCGACAGCGCCGAGCGCGCCTTGCAGGTGCTGATCCCCACTTCGATCGTCCTGTTTTTCCTGGCTGGAGCGGCCTGGCCGCTGTCTTCCATGCCCGGCTGGGTATCGGGCCTTGCCCATCTTTCGCCCGCGACATTCGGTGCGCAGGCCTTCGTGCGCCTCAACGAGATGGGGGCCAGCCTCGGCGAAGTCGCGGCGCAACTGGCCGGACTGGTCTTGCTAGCCCTTGTCTACGGCACCGCAGCGGCCTTGCGTCTTACGAAGTGAGCTACATGAAACCGTAACACGAACGCCATCCAACCTTCATCTGCCGGGCGTACGCCGCCGAGCCGTAAGCGCACTCGCTCAGGGGAAACGGCAATGAAATTCGGTACTTGCGTCGCAACACTTCTTGCAGGAACGGCTCTGGCAGGGCTTCCCGCGATAGCGCATGCTGCCGAGGCGGAAACGGCCGAAAGCGCCGACCCGAATGCCATCATCGTCACCTCGCAAAAGATCGAACAGCGGGCGGTGGACGTTCCCATCACGCTCTCGGTCCAGACCGGCGAACGCATGCGCGAGCTGGGCGTGACCGATATCGGCGAACTGTCGAACTACGTCCCGGGCCTCAATGTCCAGGTGCAGAGCGCCAACAACCCCGGCTTCGTCATTCGCGGCATCACGTCCGACAGCGGCTCGGCGCAGCAGGGGCCTCGCGTGACGCTCTACTACAACGGCATCGACATTTCGCGCTCGCGCGGCGCCTATCAGGGCGTCTACGACCTCGACCGGGTGGAAGTGGTCAAGGGACCGCAGGCGACGCTGTTCGGCACGGCGGCCACGATCGGCGCGATCAGCTTCGTATCGGCCAAGCCCGAGGCAGGCACTTCGGCCTCGCTGACCGGCGCTTACGGCAACCTCGATGCCACCCGAGTCGAAGGCTTCGTGAACGCAGGCAATGACGTGATCGCAGCGCGCATTGCCGGGCAGTGGAAGAAGCGCGACGGCTATATCGAGAACCTCGCGCCGGGTCAGGACGATCTCTACGCGCAGGACCAGCTCGGCCTGCGCGGGTCGCTGCGCTATACGCCCAGCAGCGACTTCACCGCGGACCTTGTCTTCACTTATGATCGCCAGCGCAATTCCGGCACGCCGTTCCTCTCGAAGAACCTCGGATCGACTTCGGTGGAAGGTCTTTACGACCAAGCCTATCTCGGCGGTTCGCCCGTTTCGGCCGCAGTGCTGGGTTCCGACAAGCTGGGCCTCGATCGCGATGTCTATGACGGCAACCTGACGCTGAGCTGGGACTTCATGGACGGCTGGAACTTCACCACCGTCAACGGCTACCGCCACTTCGACGCGCTGGAAGTCTTCGACGCCGACGGCTCCGCTGCCTGGTATCTTGAATTCGCCGAACGCGCGAAGGGCTGGCAGGCCAGCCACGAGGGGCGTTTCACCTATAGCGACGACCAGTGGCGCGCCTCGTTCGGGTGGAACTACTTCATCGAGGACTCGTACCAGTACGTCCCGATGTCGTCGGAGCTGGGCACCTACCTCCAGTGCAGCGCCAACCTGATCCCCGGCCTCGGCTGCGTTGCGGCCAACAATACCGTGACCGCAGGGCGGGCGACTTCGCTGCTGACCGGAGGCGCCTATACCGCCGTGCCCTATTCGAGCTGGTATAAGAACGAAGGCCGCAACCAGTCCTGGTCGATGTTCGGCGACGTGACGTGGAAGCCCGCGCCTGCGCTGGAACTGACCGCCGGTGCCCGTGTACTGATCGAGAAGCGCCGCTCCGGCTACTCGGCTTATCAGCCTGATGCTCCGGTCTACGGCCAGCCGCTGCTGCCGCTGGTCGATACCGACGGACAGACCTTCCACGCGCGCAAGTCCTACGCCGCCGTGCTGCCGCGCATCAATGCGCTCTATCATCTGACGCCGAACCTCAACCTCTACGCGACGATCTCGGAAGGACGCCGCTCGCCGGTGGTCCAGCTCTCCGCAGCCGCCGGGGCCGTGGCCGATCTCGACCTCATCAAGTCCGAGACCGTGTGGAACTACGAGGCAGGGATCAAGGGCTCGGTCGGCATGTTCTCCGGCTCGCTGGGCGTCTATTACGACAAGTACAGCAACTTCCAGGTCTCGGTCATCGAAAACGGCCGGGCCGTTACCCGCAGTGCCGGTTCGGCCTCCAACCTCGGTGTCGAGGCGGAACTGGAAGCGCGCTTCACGGACTGGCTGAGCGCGTTCGGCAACGTCGGTTTCATCAGCGGCGGTATCGACGACAAGGCGTCGAACGGCGCCTACGCCGGAGACCAGTTCCGCCTCCAGCCCAAATGGCAGTGGGCAGCCGGGTTCAACCTCAATGTCCCGGTGACGCAGAACACCAGCGTCTTCCTGACGCCCAGCGTCACCTACCGCAGCAAGATCTACTTCGAGATCCCGAACAGCGAAGCGATCAGCCAGGGGCGGGTCACGCAGGTCAATCTGCGCGGCGGCGTCTCGCTGATGGACGGCAAGTTCCAGGTCGCCGGCTATGCGCGCAACCTGACCGACAAGAAGTACCTGCTCGACGCGGGCAATACCGGCGGATCGTTCGGCTACCCGACCTTCATCCCCGCCGAGCCGCGCACGTACGGCATCGAGTTCACCGCGCGCTACTGACCCGTCATTCCAAGGAACGATACCATGACCCTGAAAATCGACCGGCGCCTGCTGCTTCAGGCAGGCGCCTTCGGTCTCGCCGCGCTGTCGACGCCGGGCGTCGCCCAGATTCTGACCGCGCGGGGCTTTACCCACGGCGTGGCGAGCGGCGAGCCCGCCGCGAACTCGGTCCTGCTCTGGACCCGCTATGTGGGCAGCGGCGATACGAAGCTGCGCTGCGAGCTCTCGGCAGACGAGAGTTTCCGCAAGGTGGCGGGCGGCGGCGAGGTCATCGCTTCGCCCGCGCACGACAATTGCGCCAAGCTGGTGGTGTCGGGGCTGACGCCGGGGCAGTGGTACTTCTACCGCTTCATCGCGCCGGACGGCACGAAGAGCGAAGTCGGTCGCACGCGCACGCTGCCGGTGGGTGAAGTCGATCGCTTCGGGATCGGCCTGTTCTCCTGCTCGAACATGCCGTTCGGCTGGTTCAACGCCTATGCCCATGCGGCGGCGCGCGACGATCTCGACCTGATCGTCCATGTCGGGGACTACTTCTACGAGTACGAATACGGGCACTATCCGGACAATCCGATGGCGGGCCGCCCGATCGAGCCGCAGAACGAGACGGTATCGCTGGCCGATTACCGCCTGCGCTTTGCCAGCTACCGCCTCGACCCCGATCTTCGCCGCATCCACCAGCGCTTCCCGATGATCGCCCAGTGGGACGATCACGAGTTCGCCAACGATACCTGGAAGGGCGGCGCCGAAAACCACCAGCCCGACAAGGAAGGCGAATGGTCGGTGCGGCGTGCGGCGGCGGAGAAGGCCTATCGTGAGTGGATGCCGGTGTCGGACGCGCTCTATGACAGCTTCCAGATCGGCTCGCTGGCGACGCTGTTCCGCCCCGAAACCCGCGTGAGCGAGCGCATGGAGCAGCTCGATTTCGGTGCGGTCATGGCTGGGGCTGCAAAGGGAGGTCAGGCCGAGATCGCCAAAGCCCTCTTGCAGTTCCGCGACGGTCCTTGGATGGCGACGGATCGCACGCTGATGGGCGCCAAGCAGGAGGCTTGGCTTACCAAGGGGCTAGCGGATTCCGTGAAGTCCGGCACGCGCTGGCAGGTCCTGGCGCAGCAGGTCGTCATGGGCTCGCTCAAGGCGCCGCCGCAGATGGCGGACCTCGTTCCGGCGGGCGGCGATCCCAAAGTGCGTCAGGCGCTCATGGCCATCGCCGCCGCTTCGCAAGTGGGCCTGCCGTTCAACATGGACTCGTGGGACGGCTATCCCGCCGCGCGCGACCGCCTGCTGCGCGCGGCCCGTCAGGCGGACTGCAACCTCGTGGTCCTCGCGGGCGACAGCCACAATGCCTGGGGCAGCGAACTTTCGGTCGATGGCACGCCTGCGGGCGTCGAATATGCCGGGCACTCGGTGACGTCGCCAGGCTACGAGGAATATCTGCCTTCGGTGTCGCCGGCCGATCTCGCCAAGGCGCTGCGCGGGGCCAATCCGGGGCTGGCCTATGCCGATACCAGCCGCCGGGGCTATGTCTCGCTGCAACTCACGCCGGAGCAGGTTCGCGGCGAGTGGCACTTCATGGGCACGATCGCGCAGCGCACAACGGCGGGCACGACGAGCGAAGGCCTGTCGGTGAAGTGGAACGAACGCCGCTTCGCCAAGGCCTGAAAGTTACGGCAATGACGAAATGGGCGTCCCGGCTTGGTCGGGGCGCCCATTTCGCATCGAGACCTGCTTCGGCGATGATACAGGATATCCTGAATGGTTGACGTGTCTCCATCAAGACAGCAAACAGCCGGAAACATACCTCCCCAAGGAACCTCCATGACCGACTCCGATCTTCCCGAACAGCAGGCCGAGAACCCGGTCGTGCGTCCGGACCGCCGCGACTTCCTCGGCGGTCTTGCCGCTGCGATCGGTGCCGCGGCCGTTGCCGGTAGTACGGTGGAAAGCGCCGAGGCGCGCCCGGCCAAGGGTTCGTCGTCGCGTCCGGTCAGCGATGCCAGGCTGCGCGAGGCGATCGATACGGTCGTGGTGATCTTCGCGGAGAACCGCAGCTTCAACAACCTCTTCGCCGATTTCCCTGGCCTCCAGCAGCCGCTGGCCGAAGTCCCGGCCGAACGTACCCGCCAGCGCGACCGCGACGGCAAGGTGATGGAGCGCCTGCCGAAGATCTGGGAAGGCCTCGTGCCCTCCAAGCAGGTTGTCGAACATGCCGAATACCAGATCGGCCCGGACGATCTCGCGCCGATCCCGAACGGTCCTTTCGCGCTCAAGACCGCCGAGGGCGATCCGCTGCCGCACGGCCTCGTCACCCGCGATCTGGTCCATGCGTTCTACCACAACCAGATGCAGATCAACGGCGGCGCCAACGACCAGTTCGTCGCCTGGGGCGACAGCGGTGCGCTGGTCATGGGCCACTATGGCGACATGCGCGCGCAGCTTCGCCTCTGGCAGATCGCGCGCGAATTCACGCTCTGCGACAACTTCTTTATGGGCGCGTTCGGCGGCTCGTTCCTCAACCACCAATACCTGATCGCCGCGCAGCCGCCGTTCTACCCGAATGCCGACAAGAGCCCCGCCGCCAAGCGCATTGCCAAGCTGGAGGGTGATGATCCCAAGGGCACGCGCCTCAAGGTCGATCCCAAGACCCCGGCCAGTGCGCTCGACGGCCCGGCGGTGTTCGGCCCCAACACGCTCTCGCCGGACTTCTGGGCGGTCAACACGATGCTGCCGCCCTATGCGCCGACTTACGAACTCGACGCGGAAAAGCCCGGCTATGCCAATGCCGCCAGTTCGCACACGCTGGTGCCGCAGCAGCACAAGACCATCGGCGACATGCTCTCGGCCAAGGGCGTGGACTGGGCCTGGTACGCGGGCGGGTGGAATGCCGCGCTCGAAGGCCACATGAACGACGCCTCGTTCCCCTCGCGCCCGAACTTCCAGCCGCACCACCAGCCGTTCAACTACTACGACCGCTTCGCCCCCGGCACTGCCGACCGCGCCAAGTTCCTGCGCGACGGCGGCGAGGGCAGCACCGCGCGCACCAACAAGTTCCTCGCCGATGCCGAGGCGGGCAAGCTGCCTGCGGTGAGCTACTACAAGCCGCAGGGCAACCTCAACATGCACGCGGGTTACTCGGACATCGACGCGGGCGATCGCCATATCGCCGCCGTCATCGACGGCCTTCGCGCCAGCCCGCAGTGGGAGAAGATGCTGGTCGTCATCACTTTCGACGAGAACGGCGGCTGGTGGGATCACGTCGCGCCACCGAAGGGCGACCGCTGGGGGCCGGGCACGCGCATTCCCGCCGTCATCGTCTCGCCCCATGCGAAGAAGGGCGCGGTCGATCACACGATCTACGATACCGGCTCGATCGCCCGTTTCCTCACCCGCCGTTTCGGGCTGGAGAAGCTGGAAGGCCTGAAGATGCGTGAGGATGCCATGGTTGCGGCTGGCGGCGTGGCGCCGGGCGATCTGACCGGAGCGCTCGATCTGGGCTGATCCGCGCAAAACAGGTGCGCCTGCCCTCTGATTGCGACAATGTGCCGAGGCCGGACCCGATTCTCCATCGGTTCCGGCCAGACACAAACTTCGGATCGCACTTCAGGGGGCAGAATATCCATGCGGGTCATCGCATCCACCGTCTTCACGCTCGGCGCAATTCTCGCGGCGTCCACCGGCGCCCAGGCCGCTCCCAAGGCCTATCCCGAGGCCGAGAAGCAGGTTCTCGAAGTCTCGAAGCAGGCCATTGCGCTGCGCTCGGTCGAAGGTGAAGGCAACCAGACGCAGCAGGTCGCGGAACTCTTCCGCAAGGAACTGCTGGCTAACGGCTGGGACGCCAAGGACATCGAGATCGTTCCCCACAAGGACACGGCCTACCTGATCGCCACCTGGCCGGGCAGCGATCCCTCGCTGAAGCCGCTGGTGGTCTCCGCGCATATGGACGTGGTCGAGGCCAAGCCCGCCGACTGGGAGCGCGATCCTTTCACCCCGGTCGTCGAGAACGGCTACCTTTACGGACGCGGCGCCAGCGACACCAAGTTCGAAGCGGTGCTGGCGATGGAATCGATGATCGAACTGCGCAAACAGGGCTTCAAGCCCAAGCGCACTCTCGTCATCGCCTATTCCGGCGACGAGGAAACCTCGATGGCAACCTCGAAGCTGATCGCCGAGCGGCTGAAGAATGCCGAACTCGTGCTCAATGTCGACGGCTCGTCGGGAACCCTGTCGGAAAAGACCGGCAAGCCCGCGTTCTGGTCCTGGGGCGGGGCGGAGAAGACTTACGTCGATTACCAGATCGAAGTGACCAACCCCGGCGGCCACAGCTCCGCGCCGCGCACGGAAAACGCGATCGTCCAGCTTTCGGAAGTGCTGGAGCGGATCGGCCACTATCACTTCAAGCCCGAACTCAACGACATCACCCGCGCCTATTGGGTGGAGGCGGCAAAGCTCGAACCCGATGCCACGCTGGCAGGCGCCATGCGCGCATTCGCGGCCAATCCGAACGACGCGGCGGCGCTCAAGGTGCTGCGCGCCAATCCCTCGATGGTCGGCCGCACCGGCACGACTTGCGTGCCGACGATGATCTCGGGCGGCCATGCCCAGAACGCCCTGCCGCAGCGCGCCACGGCGAACATCAACTGCCGCGTCTTCCCCGGTCACACCCGCGAGGAGATCATGGCGGAACTGGAGAAAGTCGCGCAGATGCCTGCCGCGAAGTTCTCCGACGTGACCGGCGAGGCCTCGACGATGTCGCCCGCCTCGCCGATGCGGCCGGACTTCGTGGCGGCGACGCGCAAGGCGGTGACGGCGGCCTGGGGACCGATTCCGATCATCCCCTCGCAGGCCTCGGGCGCTTCGGATTCGATGTGGTACCGCGCCCTCGGCGTGCCGAGCTACAGCGCCAGCGCCTCGATGATGAAGGACTCCGACGAGTTCGCCCACGGCCTCAACGAACGGCTGCCGCTGCTCAACGTGCGGCCGGGGATCACTTACTACCTCAGCCTCTACCGGGATCTCGCCGGGAAGTGAGCCTTGAGAGGCTGGCGGCTCAGGCTGCCGCCAGTCTCTTTCCGCTGAGCCGTCCCCCGCTGAGGATACGCGCGGGTCCCGGCGCGGCGCGGCTGAGCAGGGTGCCCAGCAGGACGACGGTCAGCAGCACGATCAGCGGCTGGGCGACCAGATAAACCGGGTAGAGCGGCGAGCCGAGCGTCCCAAACAGCCTGCCCAGCAACGGCCCGCCCAGCCAGATCAGGATCAGGTGCGAGCAGAACAGGAAGAACGCGAAAGGCTCGATCCTGAGCAGCGGCTTGCGCACCACGGTTCCGGCAATGCCCCAGGAAATGCGCCAGTAGGCGAGCGCCGCCGAGATACGCACGGCGAGGTCGAGCGTCGCGGCGGGAAGGCTGATCGGGGATGCGTCCACCACCAGCGTGAAGTAGAGCTGCACGGCGGTCAGCACGGCGAACGGGGCCAGTGCTGCGGCCAGAGGCCAGTCTGCGATCCGGTCGGAAAGGTTCTCGCGCCGAGCGATGATGCCGAGGGTGAAGAAGAACGGGATCGAGGCGCGCATGAACACCGGCGGCCCGAAGCCCGCTATCTGGCAGACCGCCGCGACAAGTGCCACCGCAAGCAAGGTACGCTTGCCGCAGCGCACAAGCAGCGGCGCCAGCAGCATGCAGAGGAACAGGTCGCGCAGGAACGGCATCTGGACATTGATGTCCGGATTGCGGCTGGCGATGAACACTTCCTGGAACACCCAGTCGAGCGACTGCGGGGTCGGTGCAGCGAGCCGCGTTGCGACGGCTGCGCCGGAGACCAACAGGATCGCCAGCGCGTTCCACAGCACCATCGGCAGCAGGATCGTCTTCGCCTTGCGCCCGACATGGCTAGCCCAGTCGAATGTGCGGCTCGATCCTGCAACCAGCCAGCCGGAGATCAGGCCGAGCAGGGGCACGGCGCTGCGTCCGAACACATCCATCAGCACCCAGCGCAAGTTCTCCTGCGGAGTACCGTGGGCAAGCTGGAGGTCGTATCCGGTAAGGCCGGTCCAGGCGTGGACATAGACGACGCCGAGGATGCAGATTACGCGCGCAACCGAAATGGCATCGGACCTGCGCCGCGCGTCCAGTGTGAATGTTTCAGGCAAACCTTCTTCCCATTTTGTCGCAACCCGCCGAACTGCCTTGATTTTTCGGCTTTGAGGCCAATCGCGCAGGCGGTTCGGATCGCAATGACAAACCAACAGCTGGGCAATAGGTCTGTCGCTAATCGGCAGGGCGACCCGGGGAAGGGACGAAACGACACTTACATCCTCATAGAGGGAACTACAGGAAGCGACCGTAGGAGCCGCCCCAGCGCTTGGTGTCGGCGATTACCTCATGCGCGCAGTTATGGCCGGGCGCGCCGGTCACGCCGCCGCCGGGGTGCGAGCCCGAGCCGCACATGTATAGCCCCTTGATCGGCCCGCGATAGGCGCCGTGCCCCAGCACCGGCCGCGCCGACCACATCTGGTCGAGCGTCAGGTTGCCATGCATGATGTCCCCACCGACGAGGCCGAACTTGCGTTCCAGTCCCTTGGGGCTGAGCACCTGCCGACCGAGGATCGAGGCGCGGAAGCCCGGCGCGTATTCCTCCACCGTGTCGATCACGGTGTCCGCCGCCTTGTCTTCCTCGGCATCCCAGTCACGCCCATCGGGAAGCGCAGGGGCGAACTGCTGGCAGAACAGGCTGGCGACATGCTGCCCTTCGGGCGCGAGGCTGTCGTCGACGGTCGAGGGGATCAGCATCTCGACAATCGGTTTCTTCGACCAGCCATGGATTTTCGCGTCGAGGAAGGCGCGGTCCATGTAATCGAGCGTCGGCGCGATGATGATGCCGGATTGGTGATGCTCACCCGGCTCGGGCAGGCAGGTGAACTTCGGCAGTTCGGAGAGCGCTACGTTCATGCGGAACGTGCCGCTGCCGGTCTTGAAGCCCTTCATGCGGCGCCGGAAATCGGGGGTGAGGTCGCCTTCCGCGATCATCCTGCCGTAGAGCAGCTTGGGTCCGACATTGGCGATCACGCGGGTGGCGGCAATCTCCTCGCCGCTTTCAAGCCGCACGCCTGCGACCTTGCCGCCATCGACGAGCACCTGATCCACCGGGCTTTCGAGAGTGATCTCCACGCCCAGTTTGCGGCAGACTTCGCCCATGATGCGGGTGATATTGCCCATGCCGCCGACCGAGTGGCCCCATGCGCCTTTCTTGCCGTTCACTTCGCCGAAGACGTGGTGCAGCAACACGTAGGCGCTGCCCGGTGTATCGGGAGAGGCGTAGTTGCCGACCACCGCGTCGAAACCGAAAGCGGCCTTCACCGCCTCGCTCTCGAGCCAGCCGTCCAGCAGCCCGCGCGCGGACTTGGTGAAGAGGTCCAGCACATCGCGCTGCGCTTCGAGGGAAAGGCCTGCCAGCTTGCGGCCCTGAAGCGCCGCGTCGATCAGTCCGCGCCAGCCGTCGCCGGCGTTGGGCGGAGACTTCAGCGCCAGATCGCGCAGCACTTCGGCGACGGTTTCCAGCGCAGCGTAATAGGCGGGCAGCACTTCGGCATCGTGGGCGGAGAAGCGGCGAAACTCGGCCTGCGTGCGTTCCAGCCCGCCGCCGAGCTTGAGATAGCCGCCGTCTTCCTGCGGCAGCAGGTTGGAGATCGGGCGCTCGATCACGCGGTAGCCATGGTCGGCCAGCCGCATGTCGGCGATCACTTTGGGCTGGAGCAGGCTGACGGTGTAGCTGGCCACCGAATTGCGGAAGCCGGGGTGGAACTCCTCGGTCACCGCCGCACCGCCGACCACGTCGCGGCGTTCCAGAATGCGGACCTTCAGCCCTGCGCGGGCAAGGTAGAACGCGCAGACGAGGCCGTTGTGGCCGCCGCCGATGATGACGGCATCATAGGACTTCGTCATGCCAGCTCCTCCATGCGATCAATCGACTTCGTTGCGCTTCAGCCAGAGCCAGATCGGCAGGCCCAGCACCATCAGCACGAAACTCAGCCCGCTGGCGCCGATCCCGGCGCCCCACAAGGTCCAGAGCGCATAGAGCGCGCCGATCAGCGCCGGAATGCGCGCGACACCCAGCTTGAGCGCTGCCAACGCGCAGGCGAGATAGAGCCAGAGCGTCGCGGAAGTGGAGAGCAGCAGCAGGTATTCGAACAGGGCCTGCATCGTCCGGCTGGCGTTCATCGCCGCGAAGAAGCTGGCGACCGTGGCGGACGTCAGCAGGGCGCGGCGGGCAGTGCCCTGCGCATCGATCGCTGCGAACCATTGCGGCAGCAGGCGGCGCGCGGCCATGTCGCGCATCATCTCGGCCTGGAGCAGGGTCCAGCCGTTGAGCGCACCGATGCAGCTGATGACCGCAAAGACTGCGACGAGCGTGGCGACGTCCCCGTCGAGGAAACGGGCGACGAAGGTGGCGAAAGGCGCGGCCGAGTGCGCGGCGAGGTCGCTCGGCAGCAGCAGGGCGATGGCCGAGCAGACCATGAGATAGAGCACGCCCGTCAGCGCCGTGCCCCAGAGCGTGGCGCGGGCGACGTTGATCTCGGGATTGCGCACCCGCGCGGCCGCCACGCTGGCGGATTCGAAGCCGAGCAAGGCCCAGAGCGTCAGGGTCGCGGCGCCGTTGATCGCGCCGGTATGGACGAGCGAGGCGTCGAAGCGGGGAAGCTGCGCCTTGCCGCTCGACAGGACGTAGACGGCCAGCACGATCACCACCAGCAGCGGGATCACCTTGAGCGCCAGCGTGACGATCTGGAACTGGCCCGCCGCGCGGGTGCCGCGCAAGTTCACCAGCGTCATCAGCCAGAGCAGCGCGATGGCGGCGAGGGCGGGGACATGCTCCCCGCGCCCGAGGAACGGCACCATGCTGGACAGATAGGAGACGGTGGCCACGGCGATGGTCACCACCGAAGTCCAGAGCGAGACGAGGTAGATCCAGCTGATGAAGAACCCGATCCTTTGCCCGAAGGCATCGGTGACGAACCCGGCAGGCCCGCCTGCTTCCGGCCGGGCGCGGGTCAGGCGGCTCAGGACATAGGCGAGGATCAGCGCGCCGGTGATCGTGGCGAACCAGCCAATCACCCCGTTCCAGCCGAACGGGGCAAGGCTGGCGGGAAGCAGGAACACCCCAGACCCGATCATATTGCCCATGACCAGCGCGATCGCCGCCATGAGGCCGAGGCTACCCGTGGAGGAGCGGATGCCCTCAGCCTCGGTCTTTACGTCGTGATCGCCCGGCATGTCTTTTCCCTGGTTGAAAGGCAGCGGCCCCTAAGGGAACTCTATGCCATTTTCAACGCAGGGAAAGATTGGAAGAGGGTATCGGGGCCGGGGTCAGAACCCGCGAGCGACGCCCTCGCGTCGGGGATCGGCGCCGCCGACATAGCCTTTCGGCGATGCGATGATCGCCTGAAGACCGGATTCTTCGCCCTTTCCGGTCGAAAGCGGCATGTTCCGAGCGGCAAGGCCGTCCATGATCGGCTGGGGGAACGTGTCGGCGCTGTAGCTGTCGCCCTTTGCCACGAGGTTGGGCAGCGAGACCGCCTCCTGCGGCGTCATCTTCCAGTCGAGCAGGGCGACCAGAACCTTGAGGTTGTAGGCCTGGATCGCCGAACCGCCGGGTGATCCCGCCGCCGCCACGAACCTGTGCTGCGGCGTCAGGACGATCGCAGGCGCCATGCTGGAGCGAGGGCGCTTGCCGGGGCCGACGGCATTGGCGGCCTTGGCGCCGTCTTCGTCCGTAGGACTGAACGAGAAATCGGTAAGCTGGTTGTTGAGGAAGAACCCGCCGACCATGCGGCCCGATCCGAAGATGCTCTCGACCGTGGTGGTCATCGACACGACATTGCCCTGAGCGTCGATGATGACGATGTGGCTGGTGCCGCCCGGCTCGTTGGTTGCGTCCGGCCCGACATCGGGGGCAACCTTGGGCCTGCCGAACGTCACCGGTCCGGCTTTTTCGCCGATTTCGGCGGCGCGGTTCTTCAGGTATGCGGGATCGAGCAGGCCTTCCAGCGGCACTTTCACGAAGGCCGGATCGCCGACATAGCGGTCGCGGTCGGCATAGGCGAGGCGGCTGGCCTGCGCGAATTCGAACCAGGCCTTCTCGTCGGAAGCATCGCGCTTGCCGATGTCGGTATGTTCGAGCACGCCAAGCGCGATTTGCAGACCGGGGCCGCCCGATGGCGCCTGCGGCGTGCAGACGATGTAGAGGCGGTAGGGCCGGCAGAGCGCGGCACTCGAATGTGGGCGGTAGTTGGCCAGGTCGGCCAGCGAGAGCGTGCTCGGGCGCGGCCCTTCGTGTACGCGCTCGACGATCTGCTGGGCGAGGGGGCCGGTCAGCAGGCCCGATGCCCCGAATTTCGCGATCCGCTCCAACGAGCGCGCATAGTCCGCGTTCTTCAGGCGGTCTCCGGCGATATAAGCCGTACCGTCGGCCTTGGTGAAGTAACGCTTCGCATCCGGTGCGGAAGCTTGCGGCGCCTTGCTCGCGATCATGCCGGCCAGGCGCGGGCTGACGATGAAGCCGTCTTCTGCCAGCAGGTGCGCTTCGTCGAAGAGTTTCGCCCAAGGCAGTTTGCCGTGATCGCGGTGGGCCATGTCGAGCATGGCGATCGCGCCGGGGACGCCGGTCGAGATACCGCCGAGGACGGCTTCGGCGAAAGGCAGGCGCTGGCCGTTCTCGTCGAGGAACAGGCGGTTCGTTGCGCCAGCCGGGGCCGTCTCCCGCCCGTCATAGGCGGTCGTCTTCCGGGTCTTCGCGTCGTAATAGACCATGAAGGCGCCACCGCCGAGGCCGGAGCTCTGCGGCTCGACCAGACCGAGAACCGCCTGGATTGCAACGGCCGCATCGATGGCCGAGCCGCCCGCCTCGAGTACGTCCACACCGGCTTTCACCGCCAGCGGATTGGCCGCCGCGACCATGGCGTGACGGGAAGTAGCCGATTGCTCGACGCGCGGCGGGTTCGCAACTGCGGTCCGTTCCCCAAGCGCAGCGGTTTGCGCGGCCACCGGCGAGGCCGAAGCGAGGGCGGCAGCCAGCACGGAAACGGACAGGCCGAGGGCGAAGATCGGTCGACGCAAGGATATTCTCCGGGAGACGATAGGCATTTGCAGGGACTTAGCGCCGTCGATCAGGGGGCGCCACCCCGTTCGTGTCAGCCTCCTGCCCAAGTTCCGATCGTCATCCGGCGGTCGTCATAACGACATGGGAATGCACTCGAACTGACCACGGGAAGTCAGAATTATCAGTCACATGCTGCGCTGCAAAAAGGTCTTCAGGGGAACCACGATGCGCGCATCGACCATTCGGAATTTCTATCTCGTCGGCACCAGCATGGCGGCATTGGCCCTCGCGGCTCCAGCCTTTGCGGAAGAGGCTCCCACAGACAGCGCCGCGGCTGGTTTCGACGGGGAAGCCATCGTCGTTACCGGCCAGCGCACGACCTATAACAACGCGGCGCTGACCGAGGACCTCATCACCCAGCAGCCGCCGCTGGTCTCGGCGCTCGATCTGGTGGACACGCTTCCGGGCGTACAGGTGAACGAGGGGGATGCCTTCGGCTTCGACGACTGGTCGGCCACGATCTCGGTGCGCGGATACCAGACCAACCTAGACACCCAGCAAGTCGGTTTGACCATCGATGGCCTGCCCAACGGTGGATCGAGCTATGGCGGCGGCGCCAAGGCCAACCGCTTCGTCGACACCATGAACATCGGCACCGTGGAGGTTTTTCAGGGCACCGCCGACATCGGCTCGCTTTCCAATGAGGCCTTGGGCGGCACCATCAATTTCGTCACCTCGGACCCGCTTGATGAGCGGCGGGTGCGCCTCTCCGGATCGGTCGGCGATTTCGATGCAGTCCGCTATTACGGACGCTTCGACACCGGTACGATCCTGAACAGCACGACCCGCGCCTGGATCTCCTACTCGCATCAGCAGGCCACCGACTGGATCGAGGGTTCGGCCGACAACTGGCGCGACAACGTGGCGGCCAAGTTCATCGTCGATACCCCGGTGAAGATCACCGGCTATGCCAGCTGGGACAAGGCGCACGAGAACAATTACGACCAGATTTATTCGGCGGCGCAGTTCGCAGCCAATCCGAACAGTGACGGTCTCGTCGGGGTCTGGACCGGCATTCCCTATCAGGACCAGGCCTATCGCCAGGTCTGGGCGACCCACCGCGAGAACTTCTTCGCCTATCTCAAGGCCGAGACGAAGATCGCGAATGCCGTCGATCTCGACGCCGCGGTCTACTATCACGACATGGCGGGCCGCGGTGACTGGGCGCCGCAATACGTTGTCGATGTGACCAACGACGGTGCGGGCAATCCCCAGAGCGAAATCTCGGGCACCGGAACCGTGCGCGGCGGTTCGCCGCTCGGCTCGATCTACTTCGTGGATGCCCGCGGCGTGGCGCTCAGCCCCCGCGCAGGCTGCCGGGGTTCGATCGGCTATCCCTATGGCGGCACCACCGACCCGAACTACGATCCCTCTTGCTATGTAGCGGGCGCGATCGCCGTGCAGTCCTATCGCCATACCCATTACCGCAAGGATCGCCTCGGCGGCACGGCCAATGCCGCGTGGAAGATGGACTTCGGCCAGTTCACCAATACCCTGCGCGGCGGCCTCTGGTACGAGGATACCCACCGCCGCGAATGGCGCGACTGGCACAACGTCACCGATACCGCCGTCGGCCCGGCCTATGACGCGACGCCCTACTGGACCCAATACGATCGCAAGTATCCGCAGGACACCTTCAAGTGGTACGTCCAGGATCAGGTCGAGTTCGGTTCGGTCACGGCCAACTTCGGGGTGAAGCAGTTCATCAACCACATCGACCGCATCGATCTGTTCGGCCAGACCGACAATGCCCGCATCTCCTCGAAGTCCAAGGTGCTGCTCTCGGGCGGTGTCCAGATTGAGCCGGTTGCGGGCCTGAACCTGTTCGGCGGCTATTCGGAGAACTTCAAGGCGCTCTCCGACACGCTGCTGGAATACAATGACGCCGACTTCAGCAGCATCAAGCCGGAGACCGCCGAGAACTGGGAGGCCGGTATCCGCTACAGCACCCCGCTGATCCAGGCCTCGGCGACCTGGTTCAAGAGCAAGTTCTCCAACCAGGTGATCTTCGTGCCGAATTCGACCCAGGCCGGTAACAACTACCTGGGCGAGGGCGACGGCAAGTTCTTCAACGCCGGCGGCATCGACTCGCAGGGCTTCGAACTGCTCGCCAGCCTCACTCCGGTGGACGGCCTGCACCTCTACGGCGCCTACACCTATATCGATGCGACTTATCGCGGCACCGGCAATGCCGAACTCGATACCGAGCAGGGCATTCGCGCCGGAAACCGGGTGACCGGCATTCCGAAGAACATGTGGGTTCTCGCCGCCAACTACCAGTACGGCCCCGTCCGGCTGGGCGTGACCGGCAAGTATACCGGCGATCGCTACGTCAACACCTCGAACGCCTGGCAGGCCGAGAACTACTTCCTGACCGACCTGACTGTCGGTGTGAAGGGCGATGCCCTGAGCGACTGGCTGAAGGCGCTCGACTTCACGCTCAACGTTACCAATCTGACTGACAAGCGCTATATCGGCGGCATTTCGGGCGGCTACGGCTTCCTCGGCGCGCCGCGTACGATGGTCTTCACGGTGACGGCAGACTTCTAGAGCGGCTTGGAAACGCGCAAGGGAAAGGGGAGGCGCCAGATTGGGCTGCCTCCCCTTTGTCGTGTGAAGGCAAGCAGAAGCCGTGCTTGCTGCGTTGCAATAAACTCAACGCAAGTGTCATAATATCCAAGCCGCACCATCTTGCGCAGATTAGTTAGCACTCTAATTACCCTGTCATGCAAGATCGACAATCGAGCGAGAAGGCTCTGGCTGCAAGGCTGGGGCCGGTTTCGCGTTCATGGCAGCAACTCGCCGATTCGGCGCTTTCCTCGCTGGGGGTATCCAACTCTTCCGGCTGGGCGCTGGTGCATCTGTTGCGCCTCGGCGACGAGGTGCGGCAGGGCGATCTCGCGCGGGTCATCAACGTGACCGAACCCTCGCTCGTCCGGACTCTCCACTTGCTGGAGGATGCCGGTCTCGTCGAGCGCCGCGCCGACGACAGCGACCGGCGCGCCAAGAACCTCTGCCTGACCGAGGAAGGCGCTGCCGCCGCACGGCGCATCGACAAGCGATTGATCGAGTTGCGTGCAAGCCTTCTCGATGGCATTCCAACGGAAGATGTCGAGACTGTCGTGCGGGTGCTTGATGGCATCGCCGCACGCATTGCGGAAAGCGCCGCCCGGCAATGACGAAGCGTTTCGGACTGGACGCCGCGCTGTTCTCCCTGAAGGCCTACCTGGCCTCGATGCTGGCCATCTATATCGCGCTGTCGATCGGGCTGGAGCGTCCCTACTGGGCATTCCTCACGTCCTATATCGTCGCGCAGCCGCTGGCCGGCGCGGTTGTCTCCAAGGCGATGTTCCGCGTTGTCGGTACGTTCATCGGTGCGGGCATGGCCGTCATCATCGTGCCGAACCTCGTGCAGAAGCCGGAACTGCTGGTTCTCGGCATCGGCGCCTGGCTGGCGCTCTGTGTCTTCGTCTCGCTGCTGGACCGGACGCCGCGCTCCTATGCCTTCGTGCTGGCGGGCTATACCGCGGTGCTCATCGTGCTGCCGAGCGTCGATGTGCCCGATACGATCTTCACCGTGGCCACCTTGCGCGTGCAGGAAATCACTATCGGAATCCTCTGCGGCAGCTTCGTCCATGCATTGGTCCTGCCGCAGTCGGTCTCGGCCTTCATGCTGCAACGCGTCTCCAATATCCTGGCGGATGCCGAGCGCTGGTCGAGCGATTCTCTGCTGCTGGAAACCGATCCCGCGATCGACAAGGAGCGCCAGCGCCTTGCGCTCGACGTGACCGAACTGCACCAGCTTTCGATCCACCTCCCCTACGAGAGCACCCGGATCGCCCCGCGTATCCGCACCGTGCGCGCTTTGCAGGACCAGCTTTCGCTCATCATGCCGCTTGGTGCCGCGGTTACGGACCGGATCGCGCAGCTTCATGCTGCCGATGCCGTTTCCGAAAACGTCGCCACACTGCTTGCGGATACCCGGGACTGGTTCGGGCGCCTCGATACCCTGCCGCTGGCGGAGCGCGAGGAGGCCGCCGTCGCCTTGCAGCAGCGCAGCCGCGCGCTGGAGCCGCTGGTCGGCCCGGACGCTTCCTGGAACGAGCTGATCCTGCTGAGCCTGCTTTCCCGCCTGGCCGCTCTGATCGGCGCGCATCGCGATTGCCGTATTCTCGCCGAACAGCTCGGCACGCCGAGCACCCGCCCGGTCAGCCCACGCGCGGCCGAACTGGTCGAAGGTCGGCGCGGGCGCGAACTGCACGTCGATGTCGGCGGCGCTACGCGCGGTGCTATCGGGGCCTTCCTGACCATCGTTATCGGCTGCACCCTGTGGATTGGCTCCGGCTGGCACGAAGGCGCCACGGCGATCATGCTGGCAGGGGTCTTCACTGCACTCTTCGCGGCGGCGCCGGACCCGTTGGCCCCCCTGCGGGCGTTCTTCATCGGCACGCTCATGGCGACGCTGATCGGGTTGCTCTACGGTTTCGTGCTCATGCCCCGGCTTGACGGGTTCGGCGAGTATGCGGCGGCCATGGCCCCGATGCTGTTCATGCTGGGAGCGCTGATGCAGTCGCCGCGCTGGGGCGGGATAGCCTTGCCGATGCTGCTCGGACTGGGATCGCCGGTGCTCGTTTCCGACCGTTACGTCGGTGGTTTCGCCGGTTTCGTGAACGGCGCTTTCGCCCAGCTCGTGGGTATTCTCTTCGCGATCACGGTGATCCGCCTGCTCAACTCGACCGGCACCCACGCTGCGATCCGCCGCACGGTCCGGGCGGGCTGGGCCGATATCGCCGAACGCGCCAATGCGATGCGCCCGCCCGATGTGCGCGCCTGGATCAACCGCATGCTCGACCGTATCGCGGTGCTGGCCCCGCGCCTCGCCATGGCGGGACGCTCGCCGGGTGCGCCGCTCTACGACGCGCTGCGCGATCTGCGCACCGGCGTGGCGATCGGCGAACTGCGCGAGCTGCGCCTCGCCATGCCGCCCGCCAAGCGCGGTCCGCTGACCGAAGTTCTCCAGAAAGTGGGCGAGTATTACCGGGGCCTCGATCCCGACCAGCCCGCGCCCGCCGACCCCATCCTGCTTGAGGATATCGACATTGCCATGACCGCCGTCCTGAACGACGAAGACCCGCAGCTAAGCCGTGCGGGGGCGCTGGGGCTGGTCAGCCTGCGCCGCAATCTCTTCCCGGCCTCCACGCCCAGGCGGGACGCGCATCCGGTCGAGGTGCCGGCATGAGGGGCGAAATATCCTTCGACGGGGTGTTCCTCCCCACGCTGCTGGTCCTTGCGATCATCGCCTCGGTCATCACCCTGGTGCTGATGCGCATTGCCAATGTCATCGGTTTCTACCGCCTCTTCGCCTATCGGGCGATGGTGGACCTGTGCCTCTACATTCTCGTGCTCGGGCTTCTCGTCTGGGCCTCCCCCATGATCGGTTTCCGCCAATGAAGCGCTTTCTTGCCCGCATCGCCCCGAGTCTTGCCACTATCATCCTCGTCATCGCTGCCGCCGTCATCGCGATCTGGCTGTGGCGCCATTACGAGGACAGCCCCTGGACCCGCGACGGCCGCGTCCGCGCCGATGTCGTGCGCGTCACGCCGGACATCGGCGGTCTCGTTACTTCGGTCGAGGTGAAGGACAATCAGGTGGTGAAGGCCGGAGACCTGCTCTTCGTGATCGACCGCCCGCGCTATTCGCTGGCGGTGGAGCAGGCGCAGGCCGCCGTTGCCAGCGCGCAGGCACGGCTGGGACAGGCCCAGCGCGAGGCCAAGCGCGACCTGGCGCTGGGAGACCTCGTGGCGACCGAGACCCATGAGCAGAACGTCGCCGCCGTCGCTACCGCGCGCGCCGCGCTGGACCAGGCGCTGAGCGCGCTCGACAAGGCCAAGCTCGACCTTGCCCGCACCAATGTCCACGCCTCGGTCAACGGCACGGTCACCAACCTCGACCTGCATCCGGGCGACTACGTGGCGCCGGGCAATCAGGCGATGGCGCTGATCGACCGCGATTCCATCCGCGTCGAGGGCTATTTCGAGGAAACCAAGCTTTCCAATATCCATGTCGGCTCGCCGGTCACGGTCGTGCTGATGGGCGAGGATCGTCCGCTCAAGGGGGTGGTCGAAAGCATCGCGGCGGGCATCAACGACACCACCCGCAGCGATTCCCGCAACCTGCTGCCGAGCGTGGATGCTACCTTCACCTGGGTCCGTCTCGCCCAGCGCATCCCGGTGCGCGTGCGCCTGACGCAGGTGCCCAAGGACGTCAGCCTGATCTCCGGCCGCACCGCGACCGTGACTATCGAGCAGCCGGGTGATCGCAAGGCCGCGAAGCCGCAGCAGGCACCTGCCGTGGAGGCCACGCAGTGATCCGCCACGGAGCTTCCCTTGTCGTGCTGGCGCTGCTCGCCGGTTGCGCCACCGCCGGGCCGGACTATGCGCCGCCCGAGCACTCTGCTGCGACGACGCCGGCTGCCAACGGCGCTTTCGTGTCGGGGCAGGGGGCGGAATTCTCGCAGGCGGAACTGCCCGATCGCTGGTGGCGCCTCTACGACGATCCGCAACTCGACGGTCTCGTCGAGCAGGCGCTGGCGGCGAATGCGAACATTCGCGCCGCCGACGCCAACTTGCGCAAGGCCGATGCCGTCGTGCGCGAGACCGCCGGACAGAAGGCGCTGAACACCGCGCTCGGCGCCAAGGGCGATCTCGAACGCGACTATTCCACGCCGTCCGCCGGAACCACGATGCCCGGCGTGCTGACCTATAATCTCGGCCTGACGCTGTCCTATCCGCTTGATCTCAACGGCAAGATCAGGCGCGCGATCGAGAGCAGTCTTGCCGACCGCGAGGCCGTGGAAGCGGCGCGCGATGCCGTGCGCATCAGCGTCGCGGCGGCGACGACCAAGGCCTATGCCGACGTCTGCGCGGCGAACTATCAGATCGCGACGGTGCAGAAGGTCATCACGCTGCAACGCCAGACGCTCGATGCGACCGGCCGTCTGCAACGCGGCGGGCGCGGCACTGCCTTCGACGTCAGTCGTGCGCGCACCGCCGTCGAGAGCAGCGAGGCCAGCCTTCCGGCTTTCTATGCCAAGCGGCAGTCGGCGCTCTACTTGCTCGCGACCCTGCTGGGCAAGGCACCGGCCGAATACCCCAAGGAAGTCGAGAGCTGCGTGACGCTGCCCCGCCTGACGCAGCCGATGCCGATCGGCGACGGCGGTGCGCTGATCCGTCGGCGCCCGGATATCCGTCAGGCCGAACGGACGATCGCCGGGGATACCGCGCGCATCGGCGTCGCCACGGCGGACCTCTATCCGACGGTCAGCATCGGCGGCGGCCTCATCAATTCCGGCAGGCTGGAGAATTTCGGCAAGACGCATAGCTTCGGCTTCAGCCTAGGGCCGCTGCTGAGCTGGTCGTTCCCCAACCGCCCGATCGTGAAGGCGCGGATCGAGGCGGCCAATGCGCAAGTCGAGGCCGATCTCGCCCGGTTCGACCAGACCGTGCTGGATGCCCTGCGCGGCACCGAAACGGCGCTGGAGACTTACGCACGCGATACCGACCGGGCGGCGGCGCTCGGCAGGGCAAGCGACAGCGCGGGCCTCTCGGCACAACAGGCGGGCAAGCTCTTCCGCTTCGGCCGCAGCGACTTCCTGAACTTGCTGAGTGCGCAAGGCGCGCTGGCGACCGCGCAAGTCAACCACGCGGCGGCAGAAGCGGCGCTGGTGGACGACCAGATTGCGGTGTTCCTGGCGCTCGGCGGCGGTTGGCAGAAAACGGAGTAGAGCTCTATCAGGCCGCCTTGCGCCGCTTGGCTAGGCAGATCGCATAGGCGGCGAAGAGGTCGCGGAAGTGCTCGTCCATCGTGCGGGTGCTGGCTGTCGGGCTAGGGCGCTCGCGCACCACTTCCAGGATCGCCGCCGCTGCCGCGTTGCTGTCGGCAGCGGCGTATGTCCGTCCGGCGCCGCCCGCCGCATGGTCTGCCGCGCCGCCCGCGTCGGGGACCACCACGGGAATGCCGCTGGCCCGCGCCTCGGCCGCGGTCATGCAGAAGGTCTCCGCCTCGCAGCCGTGCACGAGCGCATCGGCGCTTGCCATGATCTGTGCGAAAGCCGCGCGATTGCGCTCGGGAGCGAAGAGGCGAACATGCGGGTTTCCGGCGATATGGCGCAGGATCGCACGCTGCTCCCGTCCTTCGCCCAGCATGACGAGGCCGATCGGCGTCTGCTGGCTGGCCAGGCTCACAGCGTCGATCACCAGTGGCCAGCGTTTCTCGGGGGCAAGCCGACCGACGGCGAGCAGCAGCGCGGCGCTTTCGGGAAGGCCGCAATCCGCGAGCAGGCGCGCTCGCAATGCCGGATCGCGATGGACGGGCGAAAAGCAACCGCGCTCCACGCCCATCGGGATCGTCGTGACATGCGCCACGCCGCCGTCATCGAGCCGCCGGGCGAGATCGCCGTTCGCGCAGACGACGTGGTCGAACTTGCGGCTGTGGCGGCGCAGATGTTCCCAGAACAGCGAGAACTGCCGGTCGATCGTCCGGCGCGAGAAGATGTTGCCCAGCCAGCGATAGGCATAGGCCGAAAGCGGGTCGGCATGCATGACCAGACTGCGCGGTGCCGCGCCGGGCCAGTCCGCCACCAGTCCCGCACTCCGCCAGGGTGAGGTGGCCTCGACGAAATCGGGCGCTTCGGCATCGAGCGCGGCGTGAAGCTGCCCGGTCTCCGCGAAATAGCCGTACTTGCGGTCGAGCGGAAAGCGGGGGCTCTTGATCGTGACGATCCGGGCACCTGGGCCGCGCTCGATCACCGTGTCCTCGTCGCCGGGCGCGAGGATGACGATCTCGTGCCCAAGCGCCGGGCCGATCCGCAGCTTCTGCTCTACGTAAGTGCGCACGCCGCCGCCTTGCGGCGAGTAGAAAGCGCAGACGTCGACGATCTTCATGTGGTCAGGACCCCTGCTTCAGCGGCGCCACCCCAAGGCCGCTGCGGTAATTGAGGACGATGCGCAAGCGGGTCAGGCCGCTTCCGGCGACTGCGCTCGCCTTGCGTACATCGGGCTTGCCCCAGCCCAGCTTCAGCTTGCCGGTGCGGTCCTTGAGGCCCATCGGCTCGACCAGAAAAGCAGGGCCGCTCTCGCTCGCGCGGCATTGACCGGCAGCCTTGCCGAGGTCGGGCGCTGAGGGGATCAGTGCGGTAGCCAGCATGACGAGGATGCTCATGCCGGCTGCTGCGGCGCGGTCAGGTCCTTGATTGCCAGAAGCCCGCCGAGCAGCAGGTGGGCGGCCAAAATCAGTCCGGCCATCAGCGTCATCAGCGCGCCGATGTCCTGCTCACGGCCCAGTGCCAGCACGGCGACGCCGGCAAAGAGCAGGTCCTTGTTCGGGATCAGCGGCAGGCGCGATACGAGCAGGCGCAGGGTGGCCAGGAACAGCCACCAGGAAAGCTGCACTTCGGGAAGGACGAGGTGCCAGAGCACGGCGTTGAACAGTGTCGTCAGCGCGATGCGGCCGAGGTGGATCTGGGTTATCATCGACAGGTCCGCACGGGGCAGAGTGAAGACCCGGCGGCGGAAGACCATGGCGATGGCGGAAAGCACTACCAGCAGGCCCAGCGAGAGCGTGACCATCCGGGTATCGAGACCCAGCTTCGTCGTGCCCACGAAGGGAACCATGATGGCGAGCAGGGCGATGGTGACGCCGTTGCCGGTCATCGCCGAGAGGATGGCCACGTCCTTGACGGCGCCGAACGGAGCGGCATCGAGCGACACGCGGCGCCGCGCCCAGGTGTAGAAATAGGCCTCGCCCAGATAGCCCAGCAGCAGCTCGTTATAGACTTTCTTTCGCAGCAGCGCGAGCATACCCGCGCCGGGAATCCCCCAGAGGCGGCGGAAGATCACCCATTCGCTGGCAGGCGTGACGAGGTAGCTCGCGGCAAAGACCAGCCAGAAAGTCGGGCTCGCCGGAACCATGGCGATCAGCTGCCGCAGGTTCAGCCCGCCCATCTCGTGAAACACCGCAGCGATCACGGCGAGCGAGAGCGCGATCGAAAACAGGGCATTGCGCCCGAGGCGCGGACTGCGGTCCTGCGGGGTAAGCCGAATGGTCTGGGCATCGGGCGCCAGGGCGGCAGCGGTTTCTGTCACGAAGGTCTCCGCTCGGGATTCGGGGTCAAAGCGATCGTTGCCAGGGGGCGTGCCGCGCCCATGCACTCACGCCCAGCCGCTGCCGTCGCTGGGCGTCGCGTTCGCGGCGCATTTGCGTCATCATGTCGAGATAGCGCTGGGCTGCGTTCTCCACCTCGTAGCGGGAGGCAATGGCGCGGGCGCGTGCAGGGTCTCCCGCGAAGTCGCGGATGCAGGTGAGGCCCTCGGCAAAGGCGCGCTCGTCGCCTCGGGGTACGAGCAGGCCGGTGCGGCCGCTCTCGACGAGGCCGTCCATGCTGACGCAGCAGTTCGTCGAGAGCACGGGAAGCCCGGCGGCGAGCGCTTCGACGACGACACCCGGAAGGCCTTCGTAATCGGAACTCAACACGAAGGCGTCGGCTTCGGCCATGAGCGGGTCGATGCTGGCGAGGTGCCCTGCAAGATGTACGCGTTCGCCGATCCCGAGTTCGCTCGCAAGCCGCGCGATAGTGGCGCGTTCGGGGCCGTCTCCGGCGATCGTCAACCTGTCGGAGGGGCGCGCCGCGCGGGCGAAGGCGCGCAGCATCATCGCATGGTTCTTCTGGGTGACGAGGCGCCCCGCCGTCAGGTAGCGGGTCCCCCAGACCGAGGCCGGGCGGCGTTCGCGCTTCGCCAGTGCCCGCAAGCGGGCGCGGGGCAGGACCGGATTGGCGATCACGTCGACCTGCTCGGCCGCGGCGCCGGTAGTCTCGCGAATTTCGCGCGCCATGGCTTCGGAAAGACCGATCAGACGCTCGAACAGGCGTCCCTGGACGCCTAGCCAGACCGCGTAGCCGCTTCTCAGCGGCGCGGGCATGTCGGGACGGCTCAGGGCATTGCTTACCTTGAGCGCCATCGGCGGCGCATGGTCGCCCAGCAGCAGTTTCATCGCAGCGCCCACCACGGCATAAGTGTTGCCGGGAAGGAACAGCACATCGGCCTCGTGCGCGATCAGATAGCTATAGAGGCAGTAGACCATCCACGGCGTTTCCCAGGAAGCCGTGGAGACGCGGGAGGGGATCTGCCAGTAGTCCAGCGCCGGTGCACTTGCGAGATGAGAGCCGCCGGCGCGCCCGAGCACGATCGTCACGTCGTGACCGGCCTGTCGCCACTGCGCTGCAAGGCCGAGCGCGACGCGCTCGACCCCGCCCGGATCGAGGCTATGGATCGGAATGGCGATCCTGAGCTTGTCGTTCATGCGAACCCCCTGCGGCTCCGGTAAGAATGTCGACACGGAAAAGCGCTCCTATGGAGGGCACATGTCGAGTTCGTGACTCCGGCGGGCGCGGTCATGGGCGAGACGTCAAAGTGCTTTAAAAGCGTCACCGTCATGCCATGAAGTCGTACAAGTCCCGGTATTTCGAAGGCTTGTGCGTGGCGGCGAAGCGCGTCAGCGTGGTGTCGATGCTGGCGAGGAGCGAGGCCTTGGCGACGTCTCCGGGATGGGCGGCGATTCGCACGGTGCGGGTCAGGGGAAGGACGGCCCGGGCCATCGCGGCGAACGCCAGCGAGGAGGCGGTGCGCACTGCCGAGCGGCTCGCCCAGGTGATGACGGGACCGCGCGCCAGCACCTTGTCGTTCCCTGCCGTCCAGACCCGCCAGTGGTCTTCGGCAAGAGGCATTTCCGCTCGGCGCAGCGCCGAGCGGGCACCTTCGCCATAGAGCCAGGCGGGGGCGACGAAACCTGCCGTGGGAAGGCCGATCACGTCCTCGATCAGCGACTTGCCGTCCCGCATGCGGGAGAAGGCGGTCCCTTCGTCAAGGCCGAGAAATTCGCCTTCTCCGGCCGTCATGTGCCGGGCCTTGAACCGGGCTGCACCCCGGTGCCGCGCTTCGTCCCGGTGATACCAGCCATGCACGAACATCTCGATGCCGGATTCCGCCCATCGGCGCAGGCGCCTCTGGAATGCCCTGTCTTCCGCAAGCGGATGGCACCCCCAGTGGTTCGGCACGACCAGCATCGCGAAGCGCGGGCCGCCCAGGCGCCGTTCGAACAGGTCGGCAAGGTGGATGATTGCTCTTTCCGAGCCGGGTCCGACATCGTGGATCGATGCGAGCAGGCGCTTATCGCGCATATCTTCGGTCATGGCTGGCTCCCGCGCACCCTTGGCGGTGCGGGTAGGCGCGTTCCATGAAAGCCGCATGACGGTGCGGCCGTTTCGCGGCCAAAAGGCCGGAAAATGGCATCATCTTGCGACGATGCGAGCTAAAATTCGCACGCTGCGCAAGGCCATTGTTGCCTTTTGTGAAATTGGTGCGCGCCAAACCCGACTTTTTTGTCTATGGAGCGCGGCAAGAAGGGCCCGATGGGTCGCACACTCCGCACCAGGCCCAGCCATTACAGACCGCTTCAGCGGCACAGGACAGATTCAGAACGCATGACTTTTACCCAGCTCCCCCAACCTCTTGCCGATGCGCTGACTGCGCAGGGCTACGAGAATCTGACCCCGGTTCAGGCCGCCGTCGCCGAAGCCGAGGCGCGTGGGCGCGACCTGGTGGTTTCAGCACAGACCGGCTCCGGCAAGACCGTCGCCTTCGGCATCGCGATGAGCGACGAACTGCTGGCCGACGGTTCCATTCCTTATGCCGAGGCGCCGCTGGCCCTCGCCATCGCCCCGACCCGCGAACTGGCGCAGCAGGTCAGCCGCGAGCTTGAATGGCTCTACGGCAAGACCGGCGCGCGCATTGTCACTTGCGTCGGCGGTATGGACCCGGTGCGTGAGCGCAAGGCCCTCGAACGCGGTGCGACGATCGTCGTCGGCACGCCGGGCCGCCTGCGCGACCATCTGGAACGCGGTAAGCTCGACCTCTCGGCGCTGCGCGTGGTCGTGCTTGACGAGGCCGACGAGATGCTTGACATGGGCTTCCGCGAAGACCTTGAGGAACTGCTCGATGCCAGCCCCGAGGGCCGTCGCACGTTGCTGTTCTCGGCCACCATGCCGCGCCCGATCGAGGCGCTGGCCCGTCGTTATCAGACCGATGCGCTGCGTATCTCAACCGTGAGCGAGAATCGCGGACACGGCGACATCACCTATCAGGCCGTGACCGTTGCCCCCGCCGACGTCGAGAACGCGGTGGTCAACCTGCTGCGCCTTCACGACGCCGAAACGGCGATCCTGTTCTGTGCCACGCGCGACAATGTGAAGCACCTGCACTCGACCCTGACCGAGCGCGGTTTCTCGGCCGTGGCGCTTTCGGGCGAGCACTCGCAGAACGAGCGCAACAACGCGCTTCAGGCCCTGCGCGACAAGCGCGCCCGCGTCTGCGTCGCCACCGACGTTGCCGCGCGCGGCATCGATCTTCCCTCGCTCACGCTCGTCATCCACGTGGAAATCCCGCGCGATGCCGAGACGCTCCAGCACCGTTCGGGCCGCACCGGCCGCGCCGGCAAGAAGGGCACGGCCGTGCTGATCGTGCCGTTCCCGCGCCGCCGCCGCGTCGAAGGCATGCTGCGTGGTGCGCGCATCGAGGCCGAGTGGATCGCTGCGCCGACCCCGGAAGTCATCCGCGCCGCCGACCGTGGCCGCCTGATGGAAAAGCTGCTGGCCCCGGTCGAGGCTGACGAGGAAGATCGCGAGATCGCCCGTGAAATCCTCGAAAAGGTGAGCGCCGAAGACCTCGCGGCTGCGCTGGTCCGCGCCCATCGTGCCGCCATGCCACAGCCGGAAGAACTGATCGGCAACAGCCCCGAGGCCCGCGAGGCGCGCCAGCGTCCCGGCTTCGACGACGTCGTGTGGTTCACAATGGACGTGGGCCGTCAGCAGAATGCCGATCCGCGCTGGATACTGCCGCTGCTGTGCCGCCGCGGTCACGTGACCCGCAATGCCGTCGGCCAGATCCGCATCATGGCCAACGAAACCTACTTCCAGATCCCGCGCGCGCAGGCCGAACAGTTCGTCCGCGCCGTTGAGCGCACGGCGAACGACGATAGCGGCGACGTGGAGAACACCATCCGCATCGTGCAGGCGCAGGACACGCCGCGCGAAGTCGCTCGCGAGCGTCGCCGCGAAGGGCCGCAGGGTCGTGGCCGCAAGCCGCATGGCGGCCGTGAGGAAGGCCGTGGCGGTTACGAAAGCCAGCGCTATCAGCCGCGCCCGACCGGCGGCGCGCGTCCCGAGCGTAGCGGTGGCGGCGGCAAGCCGTTCCACAAGAAGCCGAAGAAGGGCAACTGGTAAGCCCTGATCGGCAGTGAGGTTACGAAAAAGGCGGGGTTTCCACCCCGCCTTTTTCTTTGAGTGCTGTCCGATGCGAAGCGTCAGATGCTCAGGCCAAGCACCTCGATAGCCTCTTCCTGCCCATTGAAATCGACGAACTCGCCGACTTCGGCACCCAGCAATGCTCGGGCGAGGGGGGCGGTGAAGGCGAGGGCGCCTCGCGCCGGATCGGCTTCGTCGTGGCCGACGATATGCACTTCGCGCTCCTTGCCGTTCAGGACGAAGCGGACGCGGTGCCCGAACATCGCCACATCGCCGGAAGGCACGGGCTGTACTTCCGCCGTCGCCAGACGCTTGCGCCAGTAGCGCAAGTCGCGCTTGGCGGCGTTGAGCGCGGTTTCGTCTGCGAGGGTTTGAATGTCCGCTTCCAGCGCCGCGATGCGCGTGTCGATCAGGGCGCGGCCTGCGCTGGTGACGAGGTTCGGACCCGGCGGGATCGGCACTTCGAACTTGGGCTCGAGATGTTCCTCGTCGCCGTCGCGTCGGAAAGCGACGCTCACGCGCCGCCGCCCATATATTCGTCCATGGCCTCGCTCGCCGCGAACCAGCCTAGTTCGGCTGCTTCCAGTTCCTCGGCAGCCTGCGTCCGGCGCTTGCCGATTTCGCCGATACCCAGCTTTGCGAGATCGCCCTTGACCGAAGACGGATCGGCCAGCGCGGCGTCGAGCGTCTCGATCTGCTGCTGGATGCGCTTCATGCGCGTCTCAGTTTCGGAGACCTTCTTGCGCAGAGCCTTGAGTTCCTCGCGGGCGACGGCGCCGTTCTTGCGAGCCGGCTTGGTATCGCCCTGCGCCTTGCCGTCGCTCTTGGGTTGGTTCCGACCGAGCACGAAGTCGATGTAGTCCTCCATCGACCCGGCGTAGTTCTCCGCCGTGCCCTGATCGACCAGCACCAGGCGATCCGCCGCCAGTTCGACCATGTGGCGGTCGTGGCTGACGAGGATCACGGCCCCTGCAAAGTCGTTCAAGGCCTGGACCAGCGCCTCGCGTGCGTCGACGTCGAGGTGGTTGGTCGGTTCGTCGAGGATAAGCATGTGCGGCGCGTCGCGGGTCACGAGCGCAAGGGCGAGGCGCGCACGTTCACCGCCGGAAAGCGTACCGATCCCGGCCGTCGCGCGCGGGCCTGAGAAGCCGAAGCGGCCAAGCTGTCCACGTACCGCGACCGGCGGCTTGTCGGCCATGGCGCGGGTCATCAGTTCGAGCGGGGTCGAATCTGCAGGCAGTTCCTCGACCTGATACTGGGTGAAGTAGCCGATGCGGATCTTGGGCGAGAAGGTGAGTGAGCCTTCCATCGGTTCGAGCTGGCGGGCAAGCAGGCGCGCCAGCGTGGTCTTGCCGTTGCCGTTGCGGCCGAGCAGGGCGATCCGGTCCTCGGGATCGATGCGCAAGTTGAGGCGGCGCAGGATCGGCTTGTCCGTCTCGTAGCCGACGGAGGCGAGGCCAAGTGTGACCAGCGGCGGGCGCAGCTCGTCGGGGCTCGGGAAATCGAAGCTGAGCGAGGAGTCCTCGGCCATGGCTGCGATCGGCTGCATCCGCGCGAGCATCTTGGCGCGGGACTGGGCCTGCTTCGCCGTGGAGGCGCGGGCGGAGTTGCGGGCGACATAGTCGGCCAGCTTCTTGCGCTGCGCATCCTGATTCGCGCGCGCGGCGGCAGCCTGCGCGGCGCGTTCGGCGCGGATGCGCTCGAAGCTGTCGTAAGTGCCGGGATAGAGCGTCAGCTTGCCCTGCTGGAGGTGCAGGATGTGATCGACCACATTGTTGAGGAGGTCGCGTTCGTGGCTGATGACGATCAGCGTCTTGGGATAAGTCTGGAGGAAGTTCTCAAGCCAGAGCGTGGCTTCGAGATCGAGGTGGTTCGAGGGTTCGTCGAGCAGCAGCACGTCGGGCTGCGAGAACAGCAGGCCGGCCAGCGCCACACGCATCTTCCAGCCGCCGGAGAAGCTGTCGAGCGGGCTTGCCTGCATCGCCTCGTCGAAGCCGAGGCCGACGAGGATGCGCGCGGCGCGGGCCTCGCCGGTATAGGCATCGATGGCGATCAGCCGGTCGTGCAGGTCGCCCAGGCGGTTCGGATCGGTGCAGGTCTCGGCCTCGGCAAGCAGGGACATCCGCTCGGCATCGGCATCGAGCACCGCCTGAAGCGCGGTCTTGTGTCCCGCAGGAGCTTCCTGCGCAATGTAGCCGAGACGGGCGCGGCGCGGCATCTCCACCGAGCCTTCGTCGGGCTCCAGTTCGCCGATGATCGCCTTTACCAGCGTGGACTTGCCCGCGCCGTTGCGGCCGATGAGGCCGACCTTGCCATCCTTGGGAATGGTGGCGGCGGCCTGGTCGAGGATGGTGCGCCCGCCAAGGCGAACGGTAATGTCACGGATCGTCAGCATCGGGAGCGCCTAGAGGATTTTTCTCCAGGTTGGAAACATCTTCCGGGTCGCTCGTTATAATGCGCTATGTGCACCCGTGAACGCGCCGGAAAGCTATCCCCGAGTTATCAACACCAATGTGCGTCGGATTGCGATGACAGGTTCCGTTACGGCCTGTTCCAGAGCCGGACGAATCGGTTATCGATTCCACTTGCAACGCGGAATCACTTGTGATTCTATCGATTTTCATGAGGTCTAACTCTTCCGTCATGCGTCAGGACGCCAGCCTTGCCAAGGAACGCCTGGTCCAGGGCATCGCGCTTGCGCTGCTCCTGCTGATGGGCGCCTTCGTGATTGCCGGGCCGAGCGGGTTGATTGCCTGGACCGAGAACCAGCACATGCTGGAAGAGCGCCGTACAAAGCTCGCTCAACTTCGGGTTACCCGGGACCACCTGAAGAACCGCGTGGGCCTGCTCGACCAGAATCACGTCGACCCCGATCTGGCCGGTGAATTGCTGCGCAGCAATCTCAATGTCGTGCGGCCCGACGAAATGGTGATGATGCTCGACAAGTGAGCGTGGTTCAGGCCGCATTAGTAGCCTGTCGGTTCACCCGGAACGACCTCCGAATTCTATGAATTGTGGCCATTGCGTTGCGGGTTGCCATAATTTTTGTGCCTCTTACGGCAAATTTCCTTCATCGCGCTTTCGATTTCCGCTGGGCGTCCTATAAGCAGCCCGAAATCAATCGCACCAACGATGGGGAGCCCCGTTGCCCAAAGCAAAGATTGACGCCGGGTCCGGCGCCGAGCCAGCCGTAACACCGGCACAGGACGAAGACTTCGCGCTGCACAGCCTCCAGGAGGCCCTCGCGGCCGATCGGCGCTACACGCCGAACAAGGAAGAGCTTCTCAACCTCTATGAGCAGATGGTTCTCATCCGCCGCTTCGAGGAACGCGCAGGCCAGCTTTACGGCCTGGGCCTGATCGGCGGCTTCTGCCACCTCTACATCGGCCAGGAAGCCGTTGCCGTGGGCCTGCAGTCCGCGCTCGATTCCAACCGCGACTCGGTCATCACCGGCTATCGCGACCACGGCCACATGCTTGCCTACGGTATCGACCCGAAGGTGATCATGGCCGAACTGACCGGTCGCGAAGCGGGTATCTCGCGCGGCAAGGGCGGCTCGATGCACATGTTCAGCGTGGAGCATAAGTTCTACGGCGGACACGGCATCGTCGGCGCGCAGGTCTCGCTGGGCGCCGGTCTCGCTTTCGCACACAAGTATCGTGAAGACGGCGGTGTCGCGATGGCCTACTTCGGCGACGGCGCGGCCAACCAGGGCCAGGTCTACGAGAGCTTCAACATGGCGGCTCTCTGGAAGCTGCCGATCATCTTCGTGATCGAGAACAACGGCTACGCCATGGGCACCGCCGTGAAGCGTGGCTCGGCCGAAACGCACTTCTACCGCCGCGGCACCGCGTTCCGGATCCCCGGCATGCAGGTGGACGGCATGGACGTGCTCGAAGTCCGCAAGGCCGCCGAAGTGGCGCTGGAATACGTGCGCGCGGGCAATGGTCCCGTTCTGATGGAACTGAACACCTACCGCTATCGCGGCCACTCGATGTCCGACCCTGCGAAGTACCGCAGCCGTGAGGAAGTGCAGGATGTGCGTGAAAAGCGCGATCCGATCGAGCATGTGAAGCAGGACCTCGCCGCCCTCGGCGTCGACGAAGCCGCGCTGAAGGAAATCGACAAGCGCGTTCGCGCGCAGGTCGCCGAATCGGCCGACTTTGCCGAAAACTCGCCCGAGCCGGCACCCTCTGAACTCTATACTGACGTCCTGGTGGAGCGCTACTGATGGCGATCGAACTGAAGATGCCGGCGCTCTCTCCGACGATGGAAGAGGGCAAGCTTGCCCGCTGGCTGGTTAAGGAAGGCGACGAGGTCAAATCCGGTGACATCCTCGCCGAGATCGAGACCGACAAGGCGACGATGGAATTCGAAGCCGTCGACGAAGGCACCGTCGGCAAGATCCTCGTGGCCGAAGGCACCGAGGGCGTGAAGGTCGGCACGGTCATCGCCGTGCTCGCCGGTGAAGGCGAAGACGCTTCGGCGGTCTCGGCCTCGGCGCCGAAGGCAGAGGCTGCTCCCGCCGCCGATGCCGCTCCGGCTGCCGCTCGCCCCGAAGCGCCTGCTCCGGTCGCGAAGAAGGACCCCGAAGTCCCCCACGGCACCAACATGAAGACCTCGACCGTCCGCGAAGCCCTGCGTGACGCGATGGCCGAGGAAATGCGCCGCGACGACCGCGTCTTCGTGATGGGCGAGGAAGTGGCCGAGTACCAGGGCGCCTACAAGGTGACCCAGGGCCTGCTGGAAGAGTTCGGTGCGCAGCGCGTGATCGACACGCCGATCACCGAATACGGCTTTGCCGGTATCGGCACCGGCGCCGCCATGGGCGGCCTGCGTCCGGTGATCGAGTTCATGACGTTCAACTTCGCCATGCAGGCGATCGACCACATCATCAACTCGGCGGCCAAGACCAACTACATGTCGGGCGGCCAGATGCGCTGCCCGATCGTGTTCCGCGGCCCGAACGGCGCAGCGGCCCGCGTCGGCGCGCAGCACTCGCAGAACTACGGCCCGTGGTACGCCAACGTGCCCGGCCTGGTCGTGATCGCGCCCTATGACGCTTCGGACGCCAAGGGCCTGCTCAAGGCGGCGATCCGCAGCGACGACCCGGTCGTGTTCCTCGAAAACGAGCTGGTCTACGGCCGTTCGTTCGAACTGCCCGAACTCGACGATCACGTCCTGCCCATCGGCAAGGCGCGCATCATGCGGGAAGGCAAGGACGTGACCATCGTGTCCTACTCGATCGGCGTCGGCCTCGCGCTCGAAGCCGCCGAGCAGCTCGCCGGTGAAGGCATCGATGCCGAAGTCATCGACCTTCGCACCCTGCGTCCGCTCGACAAGGAAACGGTGCTGGCCAGCCTCGCCAAGACCAACCGCATGGTCGTGGCCGAAGAAGGCTTCCCGGTCTGCTCGATCGCTTCCGAGATCATTGCGATCTGCATGGAAGACGGCTTCGACAACCTCGATGCCCCGGTCGTTCGCGTTTGCAACGAGGACGTGCCGCTGCCTTACGCGGCGAACCTCGAAAAGCTCGCGCTGATCGATACGCCGCGCATCGTCGAGGCGGTCCGCAAGGTCTGCTATCGCTGATTACAGCCTAGGCGGTAACAAGTAGGACGGCGGCGGAGCGAAAGCTTCGCCGCCGTTTTGCGTTACGGGCTTGCACGGAGAACCGCGCGGGCTAGAGAGACCTCGTGTCCGAGCCAACTGCCCCCATAAGCCGTCCCGAAGACCTGCTGCTGCCCGCGCTGCCGCAGACCATGCAGCTTGCGCTGGCCTATGCGCCGTCGCGTGCCAAACTGCCGACGCTGGCCTTGCTGGCGCTTGATCAGCGGCTTGCGGGACTGCTCCGCCATTCGCGCGAGCCGATGATGGCGCAGATCCGCCTGGCCTGGTGGCGCGAGACGCTGGAGCGCGATGCTGGGGAATGGCCGGAAGGCGAGCCGCTGCTGGCGGCATTGCGAAGCTGGAATGGCGGTCATCGCGCGCTGGTCGCGTTGGTCGATGGCTGGGAAGCGCTGACTGGGGAAGCCCCGCTGGCGCCGGAAGCGTTGGAAGAGATGGTCGATGGCCGTGCCGCTGCTTTCGCTGGCCTCGCCGAAGTGCTGAATCGCCGGAACGAGGCCGATGCGGCGCGCGCGCTGGGCCGCCGCTGGGCACTCGCGGACCTCGCCACGAAGCTCAATCATCCCGGTGAAAGCGTTGTCGTAAAGCGGCTCGCGCAAGCCGAGCAGGGACGCTTGGTACGGGTTTCGCGGGTGCTCAGGCCGCTGGCGGTGCTGGAAGGGCTTGCCCGCGACAATCTGGAGAGCGGCGGGCAGGGCTCGGCGCGGACGGTGCTCAAGGCCATGCGCATCGGCCTGCTCGGGCGCTGAGTTAGCGCCGATAACAGACATGTAATTTCCCTGTTACGCCTGCCCGAGGGGATAAGCCGCGCGCGAGTTCAGGGAGATTGGCGATGCAGCGCTTCATCTTCGGCGGGGTTACGGCATTCGTGATGCTGGCCGTCGGGCTGTTCCGGTGGCAGGGCCGGGCGGAAGTGGAAAAGGCGGCACCTTTACCGCAGGCCATTGCCGCCGCGCCCGATCCGCAGGAGATGCCGAGCGCCGATCCCGGCGATTTTGAAGGCCCGGAATTGCCCGAGGCAACCGAGCAGACGCGCGAACAGCGTCGCTTCGGTCGTTATGATCGGGATCGCGACGGGCGGATCACCCGCAACGAGATGCTTTCCACCCGTGTCGATGCCTTCCGCAAGCTCGACAAGGACGGCAACAATCTGCTGACTTTCGAGGAATGGGCGGTGGCGACCGTCACGAAATTCGATGGGGCCGATACGAACCACGACCAGTGGCTGTCGCCCGAAGAGTTCCGCAAGACCGCACCGCCTCCGGCCAAGGCGAAGCCCCGGCCGAAGTGCAGTTGCTGATGTCAGAGTATCATGCCGCGGGCGTCAGGCTGTCGAGCCAGGGCACGATTTCCTGCTTGGCGCGCTCGGTATAGGCTTCCTTGCGTTGCTTCTTCTTCACGTCGTGAAGCGGCGGGAAGAGGCCGAAGTTGACGTTCATCGGCTGATAGCTATCCGCCTCGGCATCGCCGGTGATGTGCGAGAGCAGGGCGCCCAACGCGGTGGTGCGCGGCGGGGTCTGCCAGTCGCGGCCCGCAAGCTGGGTGGCCGTCATCAGTCCCGCCATCAGGCCCACCGCCGCGCTTTCGACATAGCCCTCGCAGCCGGTGATCTGCCCGGCGAAGCGGACGTGAGGTGCGGTCTTGAGGCGAAGCTGGCGGTCCAGCAAGACCGGCGAATTGATGAAAGTGTTGCGGTGCAGGCCGCCGAGCCGCGCGAACTCGGCATTTTCGAGACCGGGGATGGTGCGGAACAGGCGCACCTGCTCAGCATGCTTGAGCTTGGTCTGGAAGCCGACCATGTTCCAGATCGTGCCGAGCTTGTTGTCCTGTCGCAGCTGCACGACCGCATAGGCCCAGCGGCCCTTGGGGTGTTCCTCGGTCGCCCAGTGCGGATTGTCGAGGCCGACCGGCTTCATCGGCCCGAAGCGCAGCGTCTCGACGCCGCGCTCGGCCATGACCTCGATCGGCATGCAGCCGTCGAAGTAGGGGGTGTTCTCTTCCCATTCCTTGAAGGCGGTCTTCTCGCCGTCGAGGAGGGCCTGATGGAAGGCCAGGTACTGCTCCTTGTCCATCGGGCAGTTGATGTAGTCCTTGGTCTCGCCCTTATCCCAGCGCGAGGCCATCCAGCACACGTCCATGTCGATGCTCTCGCGGTAGACGATGGGGGCGATGGCATCGAAGAAGGCGAGGCTGTCGGCGCCGGTGGCGCTACCGATGCTGCCCGCGAGCGATTCCGCCGTCAGCGGGCCGGTGGCGATGATGGTGGTGCCGGTTTCGGGCAGGGCGTCGATGCGTTCGCGCACGATCTCGACATTGGGAAGCGCAGACAGGCGTGCCTCGACTTCGGCGGAGAACACGTCGCGGTCGACCGCCAGCGCAGAGCCTGCGGGGACTTGCGCCTTGGCCGCCGCCGACATGATCAGCGAATCGCAGCGGCGCATTTCCTCATGGAGCAGGCCGACGGCGTTCTTCTCATGGTCGTCGGAACGGAACGAGTTGGAGCAGACCAGTTCGGCCAGCCCGTCGCCCTGGTGGGCCGGGCTGCGCTCGCCGGTTCCGCGCATTTCCGAAAGGCGCACGCGGAAACCGCGCCGCCCGAGCTGCCAGGCCGCTTCGCTCCCGGCGAGGCCGCCGCCGATGATATGGACGTCTTGAGTCATGGCGCCAGCGCCTAGACCTTTGCGCGCCGTCAGGGAAGGGCGCGCAGGATTTCAGGCGCCCGGGAGGATCAGCTTTCCGGATTCGTCCCGTTCGACCGGGCCATGGGCGATCACGGCGGAGAGCGGCAGGTCGGCGTAGATATGCGGGAACAGCGCGCCACCGCGCGAGACTTCCCACTTCACGCTGTCGCCCAGCGCCGTGAGATCGACCGCGGCGATGCCGAGGCCGGTCTGTCCGGCGAAGTGCTTGTCCAGCGTCTCCTGCGCCTGCGCGGCGGTCGACATGTGGATGTAGCCGTCGGTCAGGTCGATCGGCGCGCCGGTGAACACCCCATCGGAGAGCAGCGTTTGCAGCTGCTCTCCGGTCAGGATCTTGTAGGCGACGGTATCGGTCATGCTTCGGTGTCCGGTGCTTCGCCTTCCGGCGCGCCTGCTTCCGGAGCCTGATCGACAGCCGGGGTCTCGCCTTCGGCAGCCGCTTCGATCACGTCTTCCTCGGCCGGTTCGTCGAGGCGCACGGCGCTGACGACGTGTTCGTTGTTCGACACGTTGAACAGGCGCACGCCTGCCGAACCGCGACCGATCACGCGCAGCGATTCGAGTGGCAGGCGGATCAGCTTGGCCTGGTCGGTCACGAGCATCAGCTGGTCGGCGCGGGTGGCCGGGAAGCTGGCGACGACCGGGCCGTTACGGCCGATATTGTCGATATTGGTGATGCCCTGGCCGCCGCGACCGGTGCGGCGGTACTCGTAGGCCGAGGACAGCTTGCCGTAACCGTTGGCGCAGACCGTGAGGATGAACTGTTCCTTCTCGACGAGATAGGCCAGGCGCTCGGGATCGAGCGTGCTCTCGCCGTCGCGTTCGCCCTTCCAGGGTGCGAAGCGGAGGTAGGCCTCGCGCTCGTCCTGGTCCTGCACGCCGACGCGGTGAAGGATCGAGAGCGAGATCACCTCGTCGTCGTCCTTGAGCGTCATGGCCTTGACGCCGGTGGAGGTACGGCTCGCGAATTCGCGGACGAGATCGCCGGCAAAGCGAATGGCCTTGCCCTGGCGGCTTGCCAGCAGCACGTCGTCCGACTGGTCGAGCAGGGCGACGCCGATCAGGCGATCCGCGCTGTCCTCGTCGAACTTCATCGCGAACTTTCCGTTCGAGGGAATGTTCGCGAAGGCGTCCATGGCGTTGCGGCGGACGTTGCCCTTGGCCGTCGCGAAGACGACCGAGAGCTTGCTCCATTCCTTCTCGTCCTCGGGCAGCGGCAGGACGGTCTGGATCGTCTCGTCCTTGTCCAGCGAGGGCAGGAGGTTGACGATCGGGCGCCCGCGCGTGGTCGGGCCGCCTTCGGGCAGCTTGTAGACCTTGAGGCGATAGACCTTGCCCGCGGTGGAGAAGAACAGCACCGGGTTGTGCGTCGAGGTGACGAACATCGTGGTGACGACGTCCTCGTCCTTCGTTGCCATGCCGGCGCGGCCCTTGCCGCCGCGCGCCTGCGCGCGGAAGGTCGAGAGCGGGGTGCGCTTGATGTAACCGTCCATGGTGACGGTGACGACCATTTCCTCGCGCTCGATGAGGTCCTCGTCCTCGATGCCGTCGGCAGCGCCGGTCAGCAGCGAGACGCGCGGGGTGGCGTAGAGTTCGCGCACCGCCACCAGTTCCTCGCGCATGACGCCGTAGAGCTTCACGCGGTCGGCGAGGATCGAGAGGTATTCCTCGATCGCGGCGGCCAGTTCCTTGAGCTCGTCGCCGATCTCGTCGCGGCCGAGCGCCGTCAGGCGGTGCAGGCGGAGGTCGAGGATGGCCTTCACCTGGATCTCGGACAGGCGATAAGTGCCGCCGTCCTGCTCGGCGCTGGGCTCGATCGCCTCGACGAGGCGGATATAGGGCGCGATGTCGCCGATCGGCCATTCCTTGGCCATCAGGCGCTGGCGGGCCGTTGCCGGGTTCGGCGCGCTGCGGATCATCACCACGACTTCGTCGAGGTTCGAGACCGCGACCACGAGGCCGAGCAAGATATGCGCGCGGTCGCGCGCCTTGTTCAGCTCGAACTTGGTGCGGCGGGTAATGACCTCTTCGCGGAACTGGATGAAGGCCTGGAGGAAGTCCCGCAGGTTCATCACTTCGGGGCGGCCGCCCTTGATCGCCAGCATGTTGGCGGCAAAGTTCGACTGCGCCGGGGTGTTGCGCCAGATCTGGTTGAGCACGACCTCGGGGGTGGCATCGCGCTTGAGATCGACGACGACGCGTACGCCTTCGCGGTTCGATTCGTCGCGGATGTCGGAGATGCCCTCGATCCGCTTTTCCTTGGCGGCTTCGGCGATCTTCTCGACGAGGTTCGACTTGCCGACCTGATAGGGGATCGAGGTGAGCACGATCGAGCGGCGATCGCCGCGGCCTTCCTCGATCTCGTGGCGGCAGCGCATGATGATCGAGCCGCGGCCCGTCATATAGGCATTGCGGGCGCCGCCCTGGCCGAGGATCAGCGGGCCGGTCGGGAAGTCCGGTCCCGGAATGATCTGGATCAGGTCCTCGATCGTCGTGGCCGGATTGTCGATCATGGCGAGGCAGCCGTCGATCACTTCGCCGAGGTTATGCGGCGGAATGTTCGTGGCCATGCCGACCGCGATGCCGCCCGCGCCGTTGACCAGCAGGTTCGGGAAGCGCGCGGGAAGTACTGTCGGCTCGCTTTCGGAGCCGTCGTAGTTGTCGGCGAAATCGACGGTGTTCTTGTCGATATCGGCCAGAAGCTCGTTCGCGACCTTGTCGAGGCGGGCTTCCGTGTAACGCATGGCGGCCGGCGGATCGGGGTCCATCGAACCGAAGTTGCCCTGACCGTCGATCAGCGGGAGACGCATTGACCACGGCTGCGTCAGGCGCGCCAATGCGTCGTAAATCGCGCTGTCGCCATGGGGGTGATACTTACCCATGACGTCGCCGACGATGCGGCTCGACTTGCGGTAGGGACGACCGGCGACGTAGCCCGCTTCCTGGCAGGCATAGAGAATGCGGCGGTGGACCGGCTTCAGGCCGTCGCGCACGTCGGGCAGGGCGCGGCTCACGATCACGCTCATCGCGTAATCGAGATAGCTCGTCTTCATCTCATCGACGATGTCGATGCGGGTATATTCGCCTTCGGGACCGATGTGCTCGGGGCCGTTCATGTCGGTGTCGTCGCTCACGCGCTGGATCGTTCGTTGCTGCGGGACAAAGGGTGATGGATCGCCCTAGGACATGCGTCGGGGGAAAGCCACATGAACAGGCGGGGGCGGAGGGGTGTCCGTGCTTTTTTCCACACTTATGGGCCGAAGGGAGTGCATCCTCCGGTATGGCGGGCTCGGGAACCCTTCGTCCTGCGGCGAATTGCATTCAATCAGCGTTAAGTGGCGTGATCCTAATTGCGCCTCTAGGTTGCCAAGCGGCCAAATCGCCGCCACACCGGCAACACCAGTTTCAGGAGGTCCACGCTTTCGGGCGGTTCTTCCCATGTCTTGATGAGGAGTTGGCCGGAATGGCTCGCAAGTTCCTGATTTCCCGTATTGCCCTGGCCGTTGCTATGACCGGCGGAATGGCAGCTGCCGTGGTGCCCTCGATGGCCGTGGCCAAGGAAAAGGCGCCCGCAAAGGCGACATTCTCGAAGGAATATGCGGCGGTGGCCGCGCCGGTCGACAAGGCTATCGCCGATTCCAAGGCGAATGCAGCGGTCCAGGCCGCTTCGCAGAAGGCCCAGGCTGCAAAGACCGATGCCGAGAAGGCGGCTGCCAAGGCCGAAGTCGATGCGGCCATGGGCGGCGTTCTGGCCCAGCTCCAGACCGCTGAAGCGCAGGCTACCCAGCCTTTCGACAAGCTGAAGCAGGGCGAGATGACCCGCAACGTCGGCGTGCTGATGAATGACACGGCGATGCAGCACAAGGGCCTTGTCATGATGCTCGACAGCGGCCAGACCAGCCCGGAATCGCTCGGTCAGGTCCAGTATCTCGCAGGCGTCACTGCTTACCAGAGCGGCCAGTACGATGTCGCAGCGCGCTACCTCCAGCAGTCTTTCGACGGCGGCTATCGCGATCAGCAGAACATGATCCAGCCGCTCCTGGCCGATTCCTACAAGCGCTCGAACAATCCGCAGGCCGCGCTTGCCATGGTCCAGAAGGAGCTTGAGGCTGCCAAGGCCAATGGCACCAAGCCGAGCGAGACCTCGATCCGCAGCGCGCTCCAGGCCTCCTACGACGCCAAGCAGCTGGCCCCATCTGCCGAATATGCGGCGATGCTCGCACAGTATTATCCGAGCCCGGATTCGTGGAACATCTCGACCTCGATCGTGCGCCAGCTGGCCTCGCTTCAGAACGCGGAAAACCTCGACCTGATGCGCCTGATGTTCGCGACCGGGGCAATGAAGACCAAGGGCGACTACTTCGAATATCTCCAGAACGTCGATCCCCGCGCGTTCCCGGGCGAAGCCGTCAAGGTCATCGACCAGGGCCTCTCCAAGGGCTTGCTGACCCAGGCCGAAGTCGGTCAGGACCGTACCAACAGCGCCGGACGCGTCGCCGCCGACAAGGCGTCGCTGCCTGCCGCCGAACGTGACGCGATGAAGCCGGCCGCGACCGCCGCTTCCGTCACCGGTTCGGCCGACGTATTCCTCAGCTACGAGCAGTATCCGCAGGCGGAAGCGCTCTACAAGGTCGCGCTCGGCAAGCCGGGTGTGGACGCCAACAAGGCGAACCTGCGCCTCGGCATGGCCCAGGCCATGCAGGGCAAGGCTGCCGACGCGCAGGCGTCGCTGGCCAAGGTCACCGGCACCCGTGCACCGGTCGCGAAGCTCTGGGCCGCCTATGCCGCAACCAAGGGTACGCCGGCTTCCTGAGCCCACTTTCCCGGCGAATGAAAGAAAGGGCGGCGGGATTATCCCGCCGCCCTTTTCGTTTGCCTGCTGAAAAGGGCGGTCCGATCGGGCCGCCCTTGCGGGGTGGGTTCAGCTTACCGGCGCGAATTCGCCGCTGGTCTCATTCATGAGATGAAGCTGGCCGTCGGAAATCGCGAAGAAGGCGCCGCGCAGCTTGAGCTCGCCGTTCTTGACCTTGCTGCGGACGCAAGGGAAGGTCATCAGGTTGTCCAGGCTGACGCGTACCGCCGCCTGTTCCATCTGGCGTTCGGCGGGGCGGCCGGTGGTGCCGAATTCCGCCGCGACCGGACCGCGGGCTTCGTCGAGCATCGAGATCCAGTCGGCAATGAAGCCTCCCTGGCCGGGCTCGGTGCCGCGCAGCTCCTGGGTCAGCGCGGCCTTGCAGCCGCCGCACATGCCGTGGCCCATGACCACGATTTCCTTGACCTTGAGCACCTGTACCGCGAATTCGAGCGCGGCGGAGACGCCGTGGTGGCCGGGCGTGGTCTCGAACGGCGGGACGAGGGCGGCGACGTTGCGGACCACGAATATCTCGCCGGGATCGACGTCGAAGATCTGCGCGGGATCGACGCGGCTGTCCGAGCAGGCGACGATCATCACTTCCGGTTGCTGGCCTTCGCTGAGACGCTGCCATCGCTCGCGATGGGGACTCCAGCCACTGCTGCGGAAGCGGCGATATCCGTCGAGAAGGGTATCGAGGACGCGTTGTTCGGGTTGCGGGGCGCGGGATTCGGTCATGGTTTGCCTCCGTTGAAACGCACGCAACCCATAGAGCGGATATTCGCACTGGCAAGCGGGCAAGGTTGCGACTATCTGGACGCCATGAACGATCTTTCCTCCGTGCCGAGCCCAGAGCAGAAGCCCGAACGTCAGCGCAAGCCCGACTGGATCCGCGTGAAGGCGCCGACCAGCAAGGGTTACGGCGAAACGCGCCAGTTGATGCGGGATCTCAAGCTCAATACGGTCTGCGAGGAAGCGGCCTGCCCGAACATTGGCGAATGCTGGACCAAGAAGCACGCCACGGTGATGATTCTCGGCGACACCTGCACCCGCGCCTGCGCCTTCTGCAACGTCAAGACCGGCATGCCCGGCCGCGTCGATCCTTCCGAGCCGGAACATGTCGCCGAACTGGCGCTCAAGACCGGTCTCGAACATATCGTCATCACCTCCGTCGACCGCGACGATCTGCCGGACGGCGGTGCGAACCAGTTCGTGAAGGTGATCCAGGCCCTGCGTGCGGCCACGCCGAACACCACGATCGAGATTCTCACGCCCGACTTCCGCGGCAAGATGCGCCGCGCTGTCGAGGCGATCGTCGAGGCCGGGCCGGACGTCTACAACCACAACCTGGAGACGGTTCCGCGGCTCTATCCGACCATCCGCCCTGGCGCGCGCTATTATGCTTCGCTGCGCCTGCTGGAAGAGGTGAAGGCTCACAATCCGCTGATCTTCACCAAGTCGGGTGTCATGCTCGGCCTTGGCGAGGAACGTCTGGAAGTGCACCAGGTCATGGACGATATGCGCTGTGCGGACATCGACTTCCTGACCATGGGCCAGTACCTGCGCCCGACCCCCAAGCATGCCGAGGTCAAGGAATTCGTCACGCCCAAGGCCTTCGATGCCTATGGCGCTATCGCTCGTGCGAAGGGCTTCCTTCAGGTGGCATCCTCGCCGCTCACGCGCTCAAGCTACCATGCGGGCAAGGACTTCGCCGAAATGCGCGCCGCGCGTGAGGCCAAGCTGGCCAAGGCTGCGCCGAAAGCCTGACGCATGCCCGGAATTCACGAGACCCAGCGGCTGCCTTACAGCGCCGAGCAGATGTTCGACCTTGTCGCGGATGTGGGCCGCTACCAGGAGTTCCTTCCCTGGGTGGTCGCCACCCGCGTGAAGTCGGACACCGGGACCGAAATGGTCGCCGACATGCTGGTCGGCTTCAAGGCGTTGCGCGAGAAGTTCACCTCCCGCGTCGAGAAGGTTCGCCCGCGTGAGATCAAGGTCCACTACGTCGACGGTCCGATGAAGGACCTGCACAACCACTGGACCTTTCATCCGGTGGATGCCCATAGCTGCGATATCGAATTCGACGTGCGCTTCAGCTTCCGCAATGCCCTGTTCGAAAAGCTGGCCGGGCAGTACTTCGACAAGGCTTTCCGCAAGATGGTCGCGGCATTCGAGACCCGCGCGCACGAGCTTTACGGCGAGCCGGTCTGATCTTGCAGTTTCGTCCCGGATCAGGTCCGGGACGACCGCTTTCGCTCAGTCCGCGTAAGCCGGCAATTCCGTTCCCGGCAGCAGCAGCTCCAGCGCGACGACCGCCGCGTGATGGCGGATTTCCGCGCGGTTGGCGCCTTCGATCAGCTTCTGCTCTGCATGGACTTCCTCCTCGCCGCGATGGGCGCGGGCGAAGACCACGGTCCCGACCGGCTTGAGATCGCTGCCGCCGTCCGGACCGGCGATCCCGCTGATCGCCACGGCCACATCGGCATGGCTATTCGCGATCGCGCCTTGCGCCATGGCCCAGGCGGTCGCGGGTGAGACCGCGCCCAGCGTGTCGATGATGTCCGATGGAACGCCCAGTAGTTCCTTTTTCGATTCGTTCGAATAGGTCACGAAACCGCGATCGAGCACAGCGGAAGAGCCCGCCACTTCGGTCAGCGCGGCACAGACGAGGCCGCCGGTACAGCTTTCGGCCAGCGCGACCTTGCGGCCGATCGCCTTGTTCTCGGCGATAACGCGCGCTGCGAGGTCGTAGAGGTCCTGCGGGAAGAGGATGTCGGCCATGTCAGTCCTTGCAGAGCGAGAAGCCGCCGAGCTTCGTCTTTCCGGGCGCGACCTCGTCGGCCTTGGAAGTAACCTCGATCAGCAGCGCGATCAGGCTGGCGGTGTTTTCGGGAGGCAGCGGGGAGAGCAGGTCGAGTGCGAGATCGACCTTGTCGCAGGATTTCAGCGGAAGCTCCTGGGAAACAAGGCCTTCCACGGTGATGTCCACCAGCGGACGCAGCGATTCGTCGGGCAGGTTGCGCGCGAACTGGCCGACCTGGGCGTCCTTGCTCTGGCCCAGCTTGAGGAAGGCTGCCTTGGCTTCAGGCCAGTAGCGGGCCTTCTGTGCGGAATAGCGCGTGACCAGTTCGGAGCCGTGGCTGCGCAGGAATGAATCGCTCGGCAGGATCTGGGCGCAGCGCTTGCTGGTACCGGAAATCACTTGCGGCAGCGCATAGCCGAACAGCGAGCGGGCCTCGGCCTTGGTCAGGCATCCCTGCTGGGCACTGGCCACGCCGGGCACGATCGCCAGCGCGGAGGCCAGAGCCAGGGTAATGGTCTTGCGCATCGTCATCTCCTTACATCCGCATCAGGCTGACGGCGGCCTGGCAGGCGATTCCTTCCGACCTGCCGGTGAAACCCAGCTTCTCGGTCGTGGTTGCTTTCACACTGATGAGCGACGGATCCACCGCGAGAATTTCCGCCAGCCGCGCGCGCATGGCTTCACGGTGGGGGCCGATCTTGGGCGCCTCGCAGATGATCGTCACATCGGCATTGCCCAGCGCATAGCCCGCCTCGGCCACGAGTTTTCCGGCATGGGCGAGGAAGCGGTCGGAGGTGGCCCCCTTCCACTGGGGATCGCTGGGCGGGAAATGCTGGCCGATATCGCCTCGGCCAACCGCGCCGAGCAGGGCATCGACGAGGGCGTGGATGGCGACGTCGGCATCGCTGTGGCCCGACAGGCCGTGGGTGTGCTCGATCTGCACACCGCAGAGCCAGAGTTCCTCGCCTTCCTCTAGCCGATGGACATCGTAGCCGGTGCCGACCCGGATCGGCGGGGCGCCGACCGCGAAATCGGAGGCATAAGTCAGCTTGTGCAAGGCTTCGTCTCCTTCGACGAGGGCGATCCTGAGGCCCGCGGCCTGTGCCACCTGGGCATCGTCTCCGGCGGTGGTCGGGCCGTCCCAGGCGCGGTGGGCGGCGAGGATTTCGGGAAAGCGGAAGGCCTGCGGGGTCTGCACCCGGCGCAAGTCCTCACGGCGGGCAGGCGCGCCCATCACTTCGGCGTCGTCCTCATGCTCGGCATGGGCGAGGCTGTCCGCGACCGGCAGGACGGGGATCGCACCGGGCAGTCCCGACAAAACGCCGAGCAGGCGGTCGATCACTGCCGAGGGAAGCATTGGGCGCGCGGCATCGTGGATCAGCACGAGATCGGGCTTGCTGCCGGCCAGCACTTCCAATCCGAGGCGAACCGATTCCTGCCGCGTTTCGCCGCCGCTGGTGAATTGGACACCGGCAATGCCGGCAAGGGCCTCGGCGGCCAGATCCTCGGCGCCCTGCGGGATCACCACGAGGATCGGCGCGACTCCGGCGCGGGCGAGGGCTTCCACCGAATGGCGGATCACCGGCTTGCCGCGCCAGAGGGCGAACTGCTTGGGGAGGGGCTGTCCGGCGCGCAATCCCTTGCCTGCGGCCACCACTATGGCTGCCGTGGAGGGATGCGGGAGGGGACGCCGGGGCGTTTCTGACAGGTCTTGCGACATTGTCGTTGCCGGTAATCGCTTGCCGAGGCGAGGGCAATCCACTATGCGCTGCCTGTTTTTTAGGCACATCCTGTTTTCCAGGCATTTAACGGCGCGCGCAATGAACACACTGCCCACTCCTCCGGCTCTGAAGCCGATCCAGGTCGGTCCGGTCACGATCGATTGCCCGGTCGTGCTCGCGCCGATGACCGGTGTTTCGGACCTGCCGTTCCGCCGCATGGTGCGTGGATTCGGCTCGGGCCTCAATGTCACCGAGATGATCGCCAGTCCGGCGGCCATCCGCGAGACGCGGGTGTCGCTGCAGAAGGCCATGTGGGACCAGATCGAGGACCCGGTCTCGATGCAGCTGGTCGGCTGTGAGCCGGAACAGATGGCCGAGGCCGCCAGGCTGGTGGAGGATCGCGGCGCGGCGATCGTGGATATCAACATGGGCTGCCCGGTCCGAAAGGTGGTCAACGGCGACGCGGGTTCCGCGCTGATGCGCGACGTGCCGCTCGCCACCCGCCTGATCGAGGCGACGGTGAAGGCCGTGAAAGTGCCTGTCACCGTGAAGATGCGCATGGGCTGGTGCCATGACAGCCTCAACGCTCCCGAGCTCGCGCGCATCGCCGAGGATCTCGGCGCGCAGATGATCACTGTCCACGGCCGCACCCGCAACCAGATGTACAAGGGCTCGGCCGACTGGGCCTTCGTGCGCGGCGTGAAGGAAGCGGTGTCGATCCCGGTGATCGTCAACGGCGATATCCTCGATATCGAGGACGCCGCGACGGCGCTGGAGCAGTCGGGCGCCGACGGCCTGATGATCGGGCGCGGTTCCTACGGCAGGCCCTGGGCGCTGGCCAAAGTCATGCAGTGGTGGCGCGGCAACGGACTGATGGAGGAGCCGGGCTTCGGCCAGCAGTACGAAATCATCCGCCAGCACTACGAGGACATGCTCTCGCACTATGGTCGCGACACCGGTGTGAAGATGGCGCGCAAGCACCTTGGCTGGTACATCAAGGGCATCAAGGGCTCGGCCGAATTCCGCAATCGTATCAACTTCGTCAGCGATCCCGACGAAGTGCTGCGCCTGCTCGCCGAGTTCTACGCACCCTATCGTGATCAGGACGAGGCAACCGCATCGGCAGACCGTCAGGCTGCATGAGCCTCGCGCCGCACACGGCCTTGCCTGCAGCATCCCGGCTTCTCGCGAGCCTGCCGCAGGCTGTCGTGCTGCTTGAGCCGGGCCTGCGGATCGCCTCGCTGAACCCCGCGGCCGAGCAGTTCTTCGGCCAGTCGCTGCGTCTGCTGGTGGGAACGCCGCTTCAGGACATCCTGACCTTTTCCGACCCCTTGCTGCTGGAGCGGCTCGACGATTACGAGACGCCGGTGTCGGCGCGCGAAGTCGCCGTGGCGCTCAAGGGGCGCGGCGCGCGCCGGATCGATATCAATGTCGCGCCGGTGGCCGATACGCCGGGCTGGCAGGTCCTGACGATCCACGACAACACCGCCACCGAAGCGCTGGGCGACGATTCCGGCGGTCCCGACAATGCCGTGCTGCGCGGGCCGGAAATCATGGCCCACGAGATCAAGAACCCGCTCGCAGGCATTCGCGGCGCGGCCCAGCTTCTCGCCCGCAAGGTCGAGGACAAGGACCGGGCGCTCACCGATCTCATCACCCTGGAGGTCGACCGGATCGCGGGCCTGATCGACCAGATGCAGACACTCAGCCGTCGCACTGCGCCGCCGGTAGAGCCTTGCAACCTCCACGAGGCCGCGCGCCGGGCGCTCGACGTGATGTCCGCTGCCAACGGCGCCGCGCCGGAGCGGGTGAGGCTGGTCGAGGAATTCGACCCCTCGCTGCCCGCCGTGCTCGGCAGTCCCGATGCGCTCGTGCAAGTCATCATCAATCTGCTCGCCAATGCCTCGGAAGCTTGTGCCCGCGAGGAAAAGCCGCGGGTAACGATCCGCACCCGTTTCGCCAGCGGACTCCAGCTTCACACGACCGATTCGGGCGAGCCGGTGCGCCTGCCGGTGGAACTGCGCGTCACCGACAACGGCCCCGGCGTCGATCCGGCGATGCGCGATCATATCTTCGAGCCTTTCGTCACCACCAAGAAGACCGGGCAGGGCCTCGGCCTGCCGCTTGTGCGCAAGCTGGTGCGCGATATGAACGGGCGCATCACCCACGAACGCGACGAGGAGGGGGGCTTCACCCACTTCCGCGTCCACCTGCCGCTGGCGCGCGAGACGCGCAGCCGCCCCATCAGAAGGAGACCGGCAGCGTGAGCGTGCTGCTCGTCGAGGACGACCTCTCGATCGCCATCGTGATCACCGCCGCGCTGGAGGCGGAAGGCTTCGGCGTGGTCCACTGCCAGTCGATCGCCGAGCGCGACCGGTTGCTCGAAAAGGGGCCTTATCAGGCGCTCGTCACCGATGTGATGCTGCCCGACGGTGACGGGATCGAGACGATCGACCGGGTGCGGACCCTGCATCCGACCTTGCCGATCGTGATCCTTTCCGCGCAGAACACGCTCGATACTGCCGTCCGTGCTACCGATACCGGCGCCTTCGAATATTTCCCCAAGCCCTTCGACATCGACGAACTCGCGCGCACCGTCCGTCAGGCCGCGGGAGCCGGGCAGGGCGCTGCCGTCGAGGGCGAGGAACCGCTAGGTGACGGCCTGCCGCTGGTCGGGCGCAGCACTGCGATGCAGACCGTGTTCCGCATGATCACGCGCGTCCTGCGCAACGACCTGACCGTGCTGATCCTCGGCGAATCCGGAACCGGCAAGGAACTGGTGGCCGAAGCGGTGCACAACCTCGGCCATCGCCGCGCCGGGCCGTTCATTGCGGTCAACGCCGCTGCGATTCCCGCCGAACTCATCGAAAGCGAGCTGTTCGGCCACGAGAAGGGCGCCTTCACCGGCGCTGTCGCCCGTCACATCGGTAAGTTCGAGCAGGCGGAAGGAGGAACCTTGTTCCTCGACGAGATCGGCGACATGCCGATGCAGGCCCAGACCCGCCTTTTGCGCGCGCTCCAGTCCGGCACCGTCCGCCGGGTCGGCGGGCGCGACGAGATCCGGCTCGACGTGCGCATCATTGCCGCGACCAATAAGGACCTCGAACCCGAGATCGCCGCCGGGCGGTTCCGTGAGGATCTCTACTACCGGCTCAATGTGGTGCCAATCCATATGCCGCCCCTGCGCGACCGGCGCGACGATATCGAGGTGCTGGCCCGCCATTTCCTCCAGCACGCCGCGAACGAAGGCCTGCCGCGCCGTCAATTGACCGTCGAGGCTGCGGAACTGCTAAGCCGCCAGCCTTGGCGCGGCAATGTGCGCGAACTCAAGAACTTCATCTATCGCCTCGCCCTGCTGGCGCGCGAGGATGCGATCGATCCGGAAAGCATCCAGTCGCTGCTGGTCGCGGAAGCCCCGGCGCCAAGCGAGGAGGAAAGCGGCGACATTGCGCAGGCGGTCACGCGCTGGCTTGCTTTGGAACGCCCCGCCAATGGCACGATCTATCAGGCCGCCGCCGCCGCGTTCGAGCGGCCGCTCTTTGCCGAAGTGCTTCGGGAGACCGGCGGTAATCAGCTCCGTGCGGCGCAGGCACTCGGGATAAATCGCAACACCTTGCGCAAGCGTCTTAGCGAACTGGCGCTCGATCCCGAGGAATTCGCCCGTCGCTTGTGATAGGACCTTGATGGATTTGCTCTTGCAAAACGGCAACACCGGCGTTGTAACGGTGCAACGATGAGCGAGACACTGGTTCACAAACGCGCATGGCCGCGCTGGTGGCGGCGGATGCAGGTAGCTGCCCGCCGTGCGAACTTCTTCGCGATCATCACAGTGGTGTCGATCGTCCTGTTCCTGGCGATGACGGCGATCACCTGGATCGCCCTGAATTCGCGCGACAAGGGCCAGCTGCTACCTTCGAACCTGACCGCGACGCTGCTGGTGGGCACGCTGGTCCCGGCCATGGCGATCCTTGTCTTGCTGGGCCGCCATCTCGCGCTGCGCCGCGCGGCGGAGAGCATCGGCGGCAGCACCGGGCAGATGCACGTGCGCCTGGTGTTCATCTTTTCGCTGATCGCCGCTGTGCCGACCTTGCTGGTCGTCATTTTCGCGTCCTGGCAGTTCCAGTCCGGCGTCGAATTCTGGTTTTCCGATTCGTCACGCGGGCTGCTGGAAAATGCGAACAAGCTGGCGCGCGGATACTACGAGCAGACCCAGCGCGAAGTCGGATATGAGTCCGCGGCCATGGCCAAGGACACTGGCGACGTGCTCGCCGAGTTCCCGGTGGCCAGCAAGCGTTTCCAGCAATTCTTCGGCGGTCAGGTCTACAGTCGCAATCTCTCCGTCGCTGCGATCATCCAGGTGGCGCCGGACGGGACCCAGCGGATCCCGATCATCGTCGATCCGGAAGGCAAGACGGAAGACAAGCGGATCACATCTGATGCGCTGGAGCGGCTGAACAGCGGAGAACAGCTGGTCGTCAGTTCGAACAACGACCGCATCGTCGCAGTCGCGCCGATCGACAGGGATGCCGGGGTCTATCTCTACGCTGCGCGCAGTTCCGAGCTTCTCGCGCTCAGCCAGGGTCAGCGCGCCGAAAACGCCGAAAACATCGTGCGGGCCTATGAAGTTCTGACCAATCGCGCCCGCGTGCTGCAATTGCGCTTCAACGTCGCGCTCTTCGTGGTCTCGCTGGCACTCGTCGGCCTTGCGGTGTGGTTCGCGCTGCGGTTCGCCGACCGGCAGGTCAAGCCGCTCTACGAATTGGTCGATGCGGCTCGCCGGGTCGGCAGCGGTAACTTCGCGCTGCGGATCGAGGGGCGCACCGGTGCCGACGAGATCGGCCTGCTCAACCGCGCCTTCAACCGCATGACCGCGCAGATCGAGAAGCAGACTCAGGCCCTGCTCGGCGCGAACCGCCAGCTTCACGAGCGCCGAGTCTTCATCGAGGCGGTGCTGGAATCGGTGACATCGGGCATCGTCTCGCTCGATCCCGCAGGCCGTATCCTGCTAATGAACAGCACCGCGCAGAAGCTGCTGACCGACCGCGCCGAACTGCCCGAGGATATGCCGCTTGCCGAACTGGCGCCGCAGCTGGCGGCGCTGATCGAGCAGGGCAGCTCGGGCGGCCTTGTCCAGTACAACCGCAACGGCGATCTGCTGACTTTCGCCGTTAAGGTGACGCGCGACGTCACCGGCTTCGTCATCACCTTCGAGGATATCACCCGGCAGTTGCTCGACCAGCGCACCGCCGCCTGGTC
>Ga0209050_1000603_pt1 | contig 57120 bp, 52 predicted proteins | sample Araplavi_mTSA_r2_FD_184276 | JGI IMG/M metagenome (GOLD analysis project Ga0209050, IMG submission 184276) | Arabidopsis root microbial communities from North Carolina, USA - plate scrape MF_Cvi_mTSA_r2 (SPAdes) (version 2) | ecosystem: Host-associated > Plants > Roots > Endosphere | place: USA... | reverse complement strand
GCAGCCCGACCTCACCATCGAGTTGTCGATGCGCGGACCGGGGCGGATCGCCCGGCTGCATCCGGGCTCTTCGGTGGGCGAGGCATGGGCGGGGCGGGTCTCTCCGGGGCAAGAAGTTGCGGACGACTTCTGAACGGATTTACAGGAAAGGTCGCCAGGTCCCGGATTCGTAAGGGAAAAGTGCTTGCAAAATTAATATCGCGGTGCTTGACTACCGCCCATGCGTGTCACGGCCGCCACCGTCCAGAAATGTCTGCTCGGCCTCGCGCTGCTCGGCGCGCTGGCCTGGAATCTCGCGCACGCCAGTGAAATCAAGGGCTTGGAGCTGCGCGATGGGGCCACCGGCACCCGCGCCGAGATCGCCCTCGACCGCGCCGCCGAGTTCAAGGTCATCAGTCTCAAGGGTCCGGACCGCCTCGTCATCGACCTTCCGGCTTCGTCCATCGCGCGCGGCTTCCGCCTGCCGGCAGCCAATGGCGTGGTGAAGTCGGTCCGTACCGGCGAGCCGACCCCCGGCACGGCCCGAATCGTGTTCGACCTGGCCCAGCCGGTCGCCGTGCTCAAGCCGCGCATCGAGCAGGCCGGCGACGGTCCGCGTCTGGTGCTGGAGTGGCCGGGCGATGGCGTGAGCGCTTCGCCCCCCGTGGCGACGGCGACCCCTGCTGCGACCCAGCCGACGGCTCCGGCGACGACGACCGAACCTGCGCCGGCTCCCGAGGCCAGCGCACAGAAATTCGACCCTGCCGCCTCGTCGGCGGCGACGACGCGTCTGATTTCCGAGATCGTCGCGCGTAACGAAGGCTCCGCGCCTCCGACAAGCACGACCGCGCCCGTGACGGCCGCGACCGTGCCGCCGTCGGCGATGCCGAGCGTCACGCCGATGCTGCCGGCTTCGGCGACGACGTCCGTTGCGTCGACGACGCCCCAGAACACCCTTGCTCCAGCCACGGTGGCCAAGGCGCCCGTCGCCACGACCATCGCCACCGGCGTTCCGACCCGCATCGCCACAGGCGTTCCGACGCCGATGCCGGGCGCGGCGGTCGCTGGCGCGTCGGCGGCGAACACCGACACGCCTGCCGCGCAGGCGCCGGTCAAGACGATGAAGGACGTGATGCGCGGTCGCGGCATGCGTCCGCTGGTCATCGCGATCGACGCCGGCCACGGCGGCCAGGATCCGGGCGCGATCGGTCCGTCGGGCAAGCGCGAGAAGGACGCCACGCTCGCCATCGCCCGCGAACTCGCCCGGCAGGTCAATGCCACGCCCGGCCTGAAGGCCTACCTCACGCGCGACACCGACGTGTTCATCCCGCTGCCGCGTCGCGCGCAGCTGGCGCGTGCGGCCAAGGCGGACATGTTCATCTCGATCCATGCCGACGCCGCCGAAAACCGTGCCGCGAAGGGGTCGTCGGTCTACGTGCTTTCGCTGAAAGGCGCCTCGTCGCAGCGCGCCCGCTGGCTGGCCGACAAGGAAAACGCCTCCGACCTGATCGGCGGCGTACGCCTGGAACAGACCAGCAACACGCTGGCCTCGGTGTTGCTCGATCTGACCCAGAGCGGCCACATGAAGGCCTCGGAGGACGCGGCTGGCCAGGTGCTGGACGGCCTCAAGCGCGTCGGCGCCAACCACAAGCCGAACATCGAACGCGCCAACTTCGCGGTGCTGCGCACCTCCGACATGCCGGCGATGCTGGTGGAAACCGCCTTCATCTCCAATCCGGACGAGGAAAAGCGCCTCAACGACCCCGCGCACCAGAGCAAGCTCGCGCGCGCGGTGCTGGACGGCGTCAATACCTATTTCACCCGCCAGCCGCCGCCGGGCACGCTCTACGCTGCGCGCGCCGACGCGCAGTACGCGAGCGGTGGCGAAGCGAGCGGCGGCAGCCTCTGATCGCGCCCCGATGCTCCAGCAGGACGCCCGGTGAATGCCGGGCGTTTTCGTTTGCGCGATCGGTCAGACCGGGCGCCGTCTCGGCTATGATGAACGCGATTCCTTCGACGATGCCGGGCCGCATCGCCAAGCCGTGACGATCCGCCAGCTCCCCGACACCCTCATCAACCAGATCGCCGCCGGCGAGGTCATCGAGCGTCCCGCTTCGGTGGTCAAAGAGCTGGTCGAAAACGCGCTCGATGCGGGCGCGCGTCGTATCGACATCGACCTGGAAGAAGGCGGCGTCCGCCTGATCCGCATCCGCGACGACGGCAAGGGCATCGAGCCCGACCAGCTGCCGCTGGCGGTATCGCGCCACGCGACCAGCAAGATCGCATCCCTCGACGACCTGGAAGGCGTGGCAACGCTCGGTTTCCGCGGCGAAGCACTGCCGTCGATCGCCTCCGTCAGCCGTTTCGCGCTCACCTCGCGCCGCGATGGCAGCGATCGTGCGGCGACACTGGAAATCGATGGCGGGCGCCTGGGCGAGGTCCTGCCGAAGTCACACCCGCAGGGCACGACCGTCGAAGTGCGCGACCTGTTCTTCAATGTGCCGGCGCGTCGCAAGTTCCTGAAGGCCGAACGCACCGAGCTGGGCCACATCGAGGAATGGCTGCGCCAGCTCGCGCTCGCGCGCCCGGACGTCGAACTGCGTGTCTCGCATAACGGAAAGCCGTCGCGACGCTGGAAAGGCGAGGGCGATCTGTTGTCCGAAGTGCGCCTGCACGAGGCGCTCGGCGAGGAGTTCGCGCGCAACGTGCTGCGCATCGAACACGAAGGCGCGGGCTTGCGGCTGCATGGATGGATCGCGCAGCCGGCCTACAACCGCGCCAGCGCCGACCAGCAATACCTCTACGTCAACGGACGCGCGGTGCGCGACCGCAGCATCGCGCATGCGATCAAGCAGGCGTATGCGGACGTGCTTTTCCACGGCCGCCAGCCAGCGTACGTGCTGTTCCTCGAACTCGACCCGCGCCGCGTCGACGTCAACGTGCATCCGGCCAAGCACGAAGTGCGTTTCCGCGATTCGCGCCTGATCCACGATTTCGTCTATCGCACGCTGCAGAGCGCACTGGCCGAAACGCGCGCCGGCACGGTCGCGGGCGTTCCGGGCATGCCGGCGAACGATGCCGCCGGGATGCCTCCGTTCAGCGGCTATGGCGGCGCTGCCGCGCCTGCCTACACGTATCTGGATCGCGCCACGCAGTCGCCGCTGCCGATGCAGGTCGCCGAAACGCGCGCCGGTTATTCAGCGCTGTATGGCGGTGGTACGGCGAGCGCAGGCGCGCCATCGTTTCCGCCGTCGTTCGCGCAGATGCCGCAACCGGCCACGCTGCCGCACAGCGACGATGCCACGCTGCCGCCGCTGGGCTATGCGATCGCGCAGCTCCACGGCATCTACATCCTGGCCGAAACCGCCGAAGGCCTGATCGTCGTCGACATGCACGCCGCGCACGAGCGCATCGGCTACGAGAAGCTCAAGCACGCACACGACGGCGAAGGCCTGCGCACGCAGCCGCTGCTGGTGCCTTCGACGCTGGCCGTGTCCGAGCGCGAGGCCGATGTCGCCGAACGCGAGGCGCAGACGCTGGCCGAACTGGGCTTCGAAGTGACCCGCAGCGGGCCGCAATCGCTGACGCTGCGTTCGGTGCCGGCGCTGCTCGCGCACGGCGACGTCGAAGCGTTGCTGCGCGACGTGCTGGCCGACCTGCGCGAACACGGCGAATCGCGGCGCGTCGGCGCCGCGCGCGACGAATTGCTGGCGACCATGGCCTGCCACGGTGCCGTGCGCGCCAACCGGCGTCTCACCTTGCCCGAGATGAACGCCCTGTTGCGCGAAATGGAAATCACCGAACGCTCCGGCCAGTGCAATCATGGCCGTCCTACCTGGGCACGCTTCACGCTGCCCGACATCGACCGCTGGTTCCTGCGAGGACGTTGAATGGCTTCAGTAGCGAAAGGGGCACTGATCTTCATGATGCTGGGCGTGGTCACTGCCTGCGGGCCAGGCCAGGAAGAGCAGGCTGCGAACGCCGAGAAGGCGAAGGCGGCGCAGGTCGCCTTCCAGCATGAACTCGACGTGGTGCGCCAGGCGCGCCTGGCCGAACTCACCAAGCCCGATGGCTGGACCAGCCTGGTCGGGCTGCACTGGATCGATCCGGGTTCGCATTACATCGGCTCGTCGGCCGGCAACGGCATCAAGCTCTCGGTCGGCCCGGAACACCTGGGCATGATCGACCTTGCGCCGGGGCGCGTGCGCTTCGTGCCGGACAAAGGCGCGGGGCTGACGCTCGACGGCCAGCCGTTCACGGCCGAAGCCATCCTGCGCGCCGACGATGCGCCGACCGGTCCCAGCGTCATCGGTTTCGATGAAGGCAAGGGACTGGCCACGGTGATCAAGCGCGCCGACCGCTACCTGCTGCGCGTGAAGCACGCCGATGCGCCCACGCGCACCGGTTTCCGCGGCATCGAATATTGGCCCACCGCCGCCGACTGGCGCGTGGAAGGCCGCTTCGTGCCGCATGAAGCGGGCAAGACGCTGGAGATCGCCAACATCATCGGCACCACCGATGCGGTGCCGAACCCGGGCGCGATCGAATTCGAGCGCGAGGGCAAGACCTTCCGCATCGAAGCGCTGGACGAAGGCGAGGAGACGCTGTTCCTGGTGTTCGCCGACCGCACCAGCGGACATGGCAGCTATCCGGCCGGACGCTTCCTCGACGTCGCCAAGCCCGGCGCCACTGGTGCGGTCATCCTCGACTTCAACCAGTCGCGCAATCCGCCGTGCGCGTTCACCGCCTTCGCGACCTGCCCGCTGCCGCCGCCGGAGAACCGGCTGGACGTGGCGATCCAGGCCGGCGAGAAAACCTACGCCCACTCCGCTCCCTGATTCACTTAGCCAACTTCCGGAACACCGCCCCGATGCGTCGCCGTTTCAAGCTCCTGTGCCTTTCCCTCGCGGCCGCCGTCGGCCTGATGTCGGTGGCGCTCGCCGTCGAGCAGGCACGCGCGCCGTCGCAGGCCGCGAAGACGCCCGCGCCGCCCGCGAGCGTCGCGCCCGCGTTGCCCGTGAGCGCGCCGGCCAAGGCGCCGCCGGTGCCGCTGCTGTGGAAAGTCTCCGATGGCGACAATGCGGTGTACCTGCTCGGTTCGTTCCATCTGCTGAAGGCGGACGATTACCCGCTCTCCACCGACATCGATCAGGCCTTCGACAGCGCGGGCAAGGTCGTCTTCGAAGTGCCGCCGGAGCAGATGACGGATCCGGCGATGGGGCAGAAATTCCTTGCCGCTGCCGGTTACGCCGATGGCCGCACGTTGACCCAGGTGCTGCCGCCGGCGTTGCGTGAGAAGTTCAAGCGCATCCTTGCCCAGCGCGGCGTGTCGATCGCGCAGTTCGACGGGTACGAGCCGTGGTTCGTGAACCTGTCGCTGATGCTGGGTGTGTCGCAGCAGATGGGCTTCCGTCCCGAAATGGGCATGGACCAAGTGCTGATGCAGCAGGCGCTGGCGGAGAAGAAGCCCACCGGTGGGCTGGAGTCGATCGACCTGCAGCTGGGCGTGCTCGATTCCACGCCGATGGACGAGCAGGTGAAGTCGCTGAAGGAATTCCTCGACAAGCCCACGGACATGCCGGGAATGCTGAGCGATCTCCACGGCGCGTGGCGCGATGGCGACCTCGCGCGACTGGATACGCTGACGCGCGAGGAAATGCGCGAGAAGACGCCGCAGACCTACCGCATCGTCAACGTCGAACGCAACGACGCCTGGGTGCCGCAGATCCAGCAGATGCTGGACGGGCAGAAGAGGGGCGACACGCTGGTCGTCGTCGGCGCGCTGCACCTGCTCGGCGAGGACGGTCTGGTCGAGAAGCTGCGTGCGAAGGGCTACACGATCGAGCGCGTGTGTTCGGTTTGCGTGGCGGAGCCGACGGTCGAAGCGGCGCCGGTTATGCAGGCGGGCGCGCCGACGAAGTAAGAATGGTTGCCGGCGGTCGCGTTCTGCGAACGTTGCTTGGTTGCCTGCGGTATGACGGACCGCTAGATCCGTCGCCCAAACCATCGCCATCCCGGCGTTCGCCGGAATGACGGGGGAGGGCGGCAATCAGCGGACGATGCGAGTCCGCGATTGCGCTCGCCTTACGCCGCCACCAGCACGATGCAATCCACCGGGCACGCCGGCACGCACAGTTCGCAACCGGTGCACAGCGGATCGATGACGGTGTGCATGTGCCTGGAGCCGCCGACGATGGCGTCCACCGGACACGCCTGGATGCATTTGGTGCAGCCGATGCAATCGGCTTCGACGATCAGCGCGACCTGCGCCGGCTTGTGCTCGCCGCGCGTGCGATCGAACGGTTTGACTGGAACGTCCAGCAGGCGCGCAAGTGCACGCGCGCCTTCGTCGCCGCCGGGCGGGCAATGGTCGACGCCCGCCTCCCCGCGCGCCATCGCCTCGGCATACGGACGGCAGCCCGCATAGCCGCACTGTCCGCATTGCGTTTGCGGGAGCAGGCGGTCGAGGCGTTCGGTCAGGTCCACTGTGTTTCGCGATGCCTCAGCGCACCGGCGCGCCCGGCTGCACGCCGGCGTCCGCGTCGAGCAGGTGCAGCGAGCCGCCATCGAAACCGGCCGAGAGGATCATTCCCTCGCTGATGCCGAAACGCATCTTGCGCGGCGCAAGGTTGGCGATGAACACCACGCTGCGGCCAACCAGCTTTTCCGGTTCGCCGTAGGAACCGCGGATGCCCGAGAAGATCTGGCGCGTGCCCAGCTCGCCCGCGTCGAGTTCGAAACGCAGCAGCTTGTCGGAACCTTCGACGAACTCGCACGCGACCACCTTGCCCACGCGCAGGTCGAGCCTGGCGAAGTCGTCGATGCCGATGTTCGGTGCGGCGCCGGTTGCGGCGGCGGGCGCCGGAGCGGCCTTGGTTTCGGCCTTGGCGGCGGTATCAGGCTTGGCCGGCTTCGCATCGGTCTGCGGAGCGTCGGTCTTCAGCGTTTCCTTGGAGGCGTCGATCATGGTCTGGATCTGTTTCGGGTCGATACGGGTGAACAGCGGGGTGTAGGCATTGATGCGATGCGCGAGCAGCGGCGACTGGATGTCGTTCCAGTTCGCGACCGGCGCGGCGAGGAAGCCTTCCGCCTGCGAAGTCACGCGCGGCAGCACCGGCTTGAGCGCGGTGTTGAGCACGCGGAACAGGTTCAGGCCCTGCGTGCAGACGGCCTGCAGTTGCGCGTCCGCACCTTCCTGCTTGGCCAGCACCCATGGCTTGTGTTCGTCGATGTACTTGTTGGCTTCATCAGCCAGCGCCATGGTCAGGCGCAGCGCGGTGGCGGCTTCGTTGCGCGCGTAGGCCTGGGCGATCGGTTCGAGCTGCGACACGAAATGCGCGTACTGCGCGGCATCGGGCAAGGTGTCGGCGAGTTGACCGTCGAAGCGCTTCTCGATGAAGCCGGCGCAGCGGCTGGCGAGGTTCACGAACTTGCCGACCAGATCCGCGTTCACGCGTGCGACGAAGTCGGCGAGATTCAGGTCGAGATCGTCGACGCCGCCCGTGGTCTTGGTCGCGTAGTAATAGCGCAGAGCTTCGGGCTCCAGGCCCGCATCGAGGTAGGTGCGCGCCATGACGAAGGTGCCGCGCGACTTCGACATCTTCGCGCCGTCCACCGTCAGGTAGCCGTTGACGTGCAAACGCGTCGGCGCGCGGAAGCCAGAGCCGTGCAGCACTGCCGGCCAGAACAGGCCGTGGAAGTTCACGATGTCCTTGCCGATGAAGTGGTGCAGTTCGGCCGGGCTGTCGCGGCGCAGGTAGGACCAGAAGTCCAGGCCTTCGCGTTCGCACAGTGCCTGGAAGCTGGACAGGTAGCCGATCGGTGCGTCCAGCCAAACGTAGAGGTACTTGCCCGGGTGCCCCGGGATCTGGAACCCGAAATACGGCGCGTCGCGCGAGATGTCCCACGCGCGCAAGCCGCCTTCGGCGTCCAGCCACTCTTCCAGCTTGGCCTTCACGCCGGGCAGGGCGACATCGCCCGACAGCCACTCGCGCAGGAAGGCGGAGAACTGGCCGACTTCGAAGAAGAAGTGCTCCGACTCGCGCAGCTCGGGCGTCGCGCCGCTGACGACCGAGCGCGGTTCCTTCAGCTCGGTCGGCGAATACGTAGCGCCGCAGTTCTCGCAGTTGTCGCCGTACTGGTCCGGCGTGCCGCAGTTGGGGCAGATGCCCTTCACGTAGCGGTCGGGCAGGAACATGCCCTTCACCGGATCGAACAGCTGCGCGACCGATCGGCGAGTGATGTGGCCGTTGTTGTCCAGCTTGGCGTAGATCGCCTCGGTCAGGACGCGGTTGCGCTCGGAGTTGGTCGAGTCGTAATGGTCGAAGGCGACGCCGAAATCGGCGAAGTCCCGCTCGTGGCTTTGCTGGATGCCGGCGATGAAGGCTTCGGGCGACTGCCCGGCCTTTTCGGCGGCGAGCATGATCGGCGTGCCGTGGGTGTCGTCGGCGCACACGTACCAGGCCTTGTGGCCGGCCATGCGCTGGGCGCGGCACCAGATGTCGGCCTGGGTGTAGCCGACCAGATGGCCCAGGTGCAGGTGCCCGTTGGCATAGGGCAGGGCGCAGGAAACGACGAACTCGCGGGACATGGCGAACCGGAAAGCGAAGTGAGCCAGGGATTATCGCATGCGTGCCGTGCAGCTCCCGGCTTCATGCCGCTGTAGCCCCGGTAAGCGAAGCGCGCCCGGGGGGCTCAGGCGCACAAACGAAAACGCCCCGGCGAACCGGGGCGTCGTGAAGCGTTGCGGACGCGGGAGACGCCTCAGCGGCGGTTCCAGGTCTGCGTGCGGCCCAGCAGCGAGAAGCCCATGAAGCCGCGGACTTCCAGCTTCCTGCCGTTCTCCACCGGGGTGACCTTGACCGAATAGACCTTGCCGGAGGCCGGATCGAGGATCTGGCCGCCTTCCCACGTGCCGCCCTTCTGCTTGATGCCCCACAGGATCACCATGCCCTTGACCGGCTTGTTCTTGCGCTCGCCGGAGCACTTGTCGCAGACCGGGTTCGGGCCGCGATCGGACTGCAGGATCTCCGTCACGCGGCCGGCCAGGCTGCCGTCCTTCGCTTCGTAGATCTCGACCACCGACTTGGGCTTGTCGGTCTTGTCGTCGATGGTGGTCCAGTGACCGACCGGCGAGGACGAGGTGGAGGCGGTCTGGGCGAAAGCGCCCAGCGGCAGGGCCAGCAACAGAAGAGCGAGCAGCTTGGTGCGCATGTGTCCCCTCCCAGGGATCGAATTCCGACCCGTTATACCGCATCCGATGGCGTACGGAAGCGGCAACCGGCCGTCATTTTCGCAACCGCTCCGGCCCCGCCTCGCGACGGGGCCGAAGGTCATGCGACGCCGCGGTCTAGCGGCCGAAGTTGTAGCGCATCTCCAGGTACACCGAGCGGCCGTAGGGGTTGTAGAGATAGTTGTTGTACGGCGTGGACGACGTGCCGGGGTAATTGGCGGCCTGTTGGTCCGGCATTTCGTTCAGCACGTTGTTCACCATCAGCGACAACCGCAGGAAATCGGTCGCGTCGAAGGCGAAGCTCAGGTTGTAGGTCGTGTACGGCGACCACCGCCCGGCATGCTGGCCGTTGGTCTCGTAGTCCCACGAATCGGAGGTGTAGGCGAGGTAGTTCGGCGTGCTGCCGATGCGGTTGGCGTAGGCGGTCGTGGTCCAGCGGCCGATGTTCCAGCCCAGCGATGCCTCGGCGCGGGTCTTCGCATACGCGTCGTAGAGCCACATGTAGTACGGCTCGCTCAGCAGGTCGATGGGTTCGTCGCCCGGCAATGGCGTGACGGTGTGCTTGAGGTTGTTGGTGTAGTTGCCCGCGAAGTTCAACGTGCCCCAGCGGTCCATGTCGAGCGTGTAGTTCAGGCTAACGGTCACCGCCTCGAGCTTCTGCTGCGAGACGTTCACCTTAGGCGTGTAGATGCGTTCGATCTCGTCGTTCGCCCCGCGCGTCACCCATGCGAGCGCGTTGTCGCAGGTGGCCGAGGCGGTATTGGCCTGGCCGGTGCGGCAGAAGTATTCGGCCAGCAGCAACTGGTCGTCGCCGAGCTGGTCGACCTCGTCGCGGATATCCCAGCTGAAGTAGTCCACCGCCAGCGAGAGGTTGCTGGCCGGCGCCCACACGAAGCCTACATTCCACACGTCCGCCTCGATCGGCTTGAGGTCCGGATTGCCCGACTGCTGGCCGAAGTAACGCGTGTTGTCGTACGCGCAGTCCTCGGTGTTGCCCGGCGTGTAGCCTTCGAGCGAGCAGCGGTAGTAGTCGGTGTTGGAACTGTAGAAACCGCTGAGCCCCTGGAACATGTCCGACAGCGTCGGCGCACGGAACGCGGTGCCGTACTTGCCGCGCAGCAGCAGCTCCTCGATGGGGCGCCATTCGATGCCCAGGCTCCACGTCGGCTTGTCGATGGTGCCGCCCGCCATGTCGAACGCGTCGTAGCGTCCCGACAACGTCACCGTCAACGGCTTCCACAACGGCATGCGCAGTTCGCCGGTCACGGCGTAACGATCGCGATCGCCTGCGCCGCTCACCGACGTCAGCCCCCAGACCTGCGACTTCAGCGTGTCCTCGTCCTGCAGCAGGCGAGGATCGGGCCGGTATTCCCAGCCCTGCGTGCCGCCTTCGGCTACCAGCGCAAGGCCCGCTTCGCCGCCCGGCAGCGAGAACAACGATGCGTTCGTGAACTGCGCGCGCAGTGTGTTGTCGGTCGTCTCGCTGTGCGTGTCGACGTAACCGGTGAAGCTGGCGAAATCCGACGGCGACATCGGCGTGTAGAACGCCGCGTAGTCCGGACGGAAGATCGGGTACTGCCCGCGATTGACGCCCAGTTGGGGGCCAAGCACGTGCGACACGAAATACGCGTCGATCGCATCGGAGAAGCGCGCCCAGTTGTGTTCGGTCAGCCGGTACTGCGAACGTGTGAAGCCGACGTCCCAGTCCCACTCGCTCGCGCCGAGGCCGCCGTCCGCGCCCAGCGTGACCTGGTAGGAGCGGTTGCGGTCGGTGTTCATGATGTCGCGGAAACCGCGTCCGCCGATGTCCTCCGGCGAGAACGCGCGTTGCAGGTTGAGCAGCGCCTTGCGGTCGGGATCGTAGAAGTAGCCGTATTTCGCGCTGGTTCCCCACCAGGTGTAGCTGGAGCCGGTGGCGTAATCGACGTTCTCGTAACTGGCGAGCAGGTCGCCGTACAGCTGCACGTTGTCGCTCGCCTGGTAAGTCGCGTGCGCATATCCCTGCACCGAGTCCTTGCCGTTGCTGATCGTGCGGTAGCCCGGAGTGAGGAACGAACCGCAGTACTGCCCGAAGCCCGCGCGCGTTCGCAGCGCCTCGCTGCCGTCGAACTGGCCGGCGACGTTCGCGCATGACGCCGGATCGGGCATCAGGTAGGTGTTGCGCGCCGAACCGTTGATGACCACGTAATCGCGACTGGCGAGCGCTGCGGTATAGCCGTCGGGATTGAACTGGTTCGTGAGGTCGCGCTGGTCGCCCCAGATCGGCTGACGGGTTTCGTACTGCACGCCGCCGATCACGCTGATTCTGCCGTCGGCGCTGGTGTAGCCGTCGGACAGCGTCGCACGCAGGCTGGCGCCGCCGCCTTCGCTGTACATGCCGCCACGCAGGTTGAACGACAGGCCGTCGGCCTGCTGTTTCAGGATGACGTTCACCACGCCGGCGATCGCATCGGAGCCGTACAGCGAGGACTGCCCGCCCGGCAGGATCTCGATGCGGTCCACCAGGTCCACCGGAATGCCGCTGATGTTGTTGAACGTGTCCGAGCCGTTGTACAGCGCCGGGTAATTGGCCATCGGCCGGCCGTTGATGAGGTACTTGGTGTAGCCCGGGTCCAGGCCGAACATGCCCGCGGCTTCGGCGCCCTGCGTGAACGCCGCCGAGGTCTGGCCGCCCTGCAGGCCGCCGGTCTGGTAGGTGGACTGCTGCAGCACGTCGGACACGCTGGTGAAACCGCGCGCCTGGATGTCCTGCGCGGTGATCGTGGTCACCGGCGTGAAGGTTTCCAGTTCCGTCTGCGGGATCAGCGATCCGGTGACGGTGACGCGGTCCAGGTCGGTGGCCGAGGACGGGGCGCTGCCGGAGGACGCCGGTTTTTGCGCGGCGGATTCCTGCGCGAAGCCGTCATGGGCGGCCGGTAGCAGGAAAACAAGGCACAAGGCGGCACTCAAACGGCTGCGGCGCAGCCGAATGTTGGATAATTGCATCTTGGTGAATCCCCTAAACGGACTTCTAGCGAATCGAAAGGACGCGTCCGGCGTTACCGGCCAGCGATGCACGCTTGGCGAGGTGGGCGGACCGTAACACGCGATTCACGCCCTTACGGTCGGGTTTTTCCGTGCCGTCGCATCAGACAGAACTGAAGGTTGTGTACGTGATCGAAGAACTTCTGCAGCAGCGCATCGGTGCGCTTTCCATTCCCGACGTTGACGTCACGCTTTCCGATGCAGGCGTGCGCGTCCGCGTCGCCGTCGCGGAAGGTCGCGCGGTGGTGGAAATTCTCTCGGGCTTTCCGTGCGCATCCCTGCGTCCGTGGATGGACGCGCAGGTGCAGCGCCTGCTCGCCGACGAAGGCCTCGCACTTTCGCGACTGGACCTGCATCCGCGCATCGTGTCGCACGCGGTGCAACCCAACGTTTCGCCGCTGGCGAGCGTGCGCAACCTCATCGCGATCGGTTCGGGCAAGGGCGGCGTCGGCAAGTCGACGACGGCGGTGAACCTCGCGCTCGCCCTGGCGGGCGAGGGCGCGCGCGTGGGCGTGCTCGACGCCGACATCTACGGCCCCAGCATCCCGACGATGCTCGGCCTGTCCGGACGCCCCGACAGCCCCGACGGCAAGACCATCGAGCCGATGCAGGCGCACGGCGTGGAGGCGATGTCGATCGGCCTGCTGGTCGACCAGGACACGCCGATGATCTGGCGCGGCCCGATGGCGACCTCCGCGCTCACGCAGCTGCTGGGCGAAACGCGCTGGGGCCAGTCGGTCAGCGGCGACCTCGATTACCTCATCGTCGACCTGCCGCCGGGCACGGGCGACATCCAGCTGACGCTGGCGCAGAAGATCCCGGTGGCCGGCGCGGTCATCGTGACCACGCCGCAGGACGTCGCCACGCTCGATGCGCGCAAGGCGCTGAAGATGTTCGAGAAGGTGAACGTGCCGGTGCTGGGCCTGGTCGAGAACATGGCCGTGCACGTTTGTTCGAACTGCGGCCACGCCGAGCACGTCTTCGGCGAGGGCGGTGGCCGGCGCATGGCGGAGCAGTACGGCGTCCCGCTGCTGGGCAGCCTGCCGCTGGAGATCGCGATCCGCGAGCAGGGCGATGCCGGCTCCCCGGTCGTCGCGTCGGCGCCGGCCAGCGCAGCGGCGGCGGCCTATCGCGCCACGGCCCTGCGGATGGCCATCGAACTGGCCCGCCGCCCGCGCGTGGCCACGCCGTTGTCGGCCTCGCTGGTGTGAAGGCCCGCGGGCAGGGCGCCGGGCTGGTCCCGGCCCCGCCCGGCTGACACAATCCCCGTTCCCACGCACGAGCCGCCCGCACCGCATGAGCATCAAGTCCGACCGCTGGATCCGTCGCATGTCCGAGCAGCCCGGCGGCATGATCGAGCCCTTCGAGCCCGGCCAGGTCAAGACCGCCGCCGACGGCCACCGCATCGTCAGCTACGGCACCTCCAGCTACGGCTACGACGTGCGCTGCTCGCGCGAGTTCAAGGTGTTCACCAACATCAACTCCACGATCGTGGACCCGAAGCATTTCGATTCGGGCAGCTTCGTGGACATCGAAAGCGACGTCTGCATCATCCCGCCGAACTCCTTCGCGCTGGCGCGCACGGTCGAGTACTTCCGCATCCCGCGCGACGTGCTGGTCGTCTGCCTGGGCAAGAGCACCTACGCGCGCTGCGGCATCATCGTCAACGTGACGCCGCTGGAGCCGGAATGGGAAGGCCACGTCACGCTCGAATTCAGCAACACCACGCCGCTGCCGGCGCGCATCTACGCCAACGAAGGCGTCGCGCAGATGCTGTTCTTCCAGTCCGACGAAGTCTGCGAGACCTCGTACAAGGATCGTGGCGGCAAGTACCAGGGGCAGGTCGGCGTCACGCTGCCGCGCACCTGACGCGCACTGCACCGCTGAACGAAAGGCCCGCATCGCGGGCCTTTTTCGTACCGCATTCGGAATCCTCCGATGTGGCGTGCGCAGGGCCCTATCGAGAATGCATCACGCGCGACTTTCCGCGCGCTGGAGACATGGCATGACAAGCAAGAAGCGACTGAATACGAAGCGGCTCGCGCTGGCGATGGCCGGTGCGCTCTGCCTGGCTGGAAGCGCGCAGGCAGGGAAACTCGCCGACCTGCTCAACAGCGCCAGCATGAAGGATGCGGGTTCGACCGCGATCACCGGCCTCACGCTCACCGACGCGCAGGTGGTGGACCTGGGCGCGAAGTCGGTCGCGCAGATGGACAAGGAAAATCCCGTTGCCGACGCGAACGACGCGTACGCGAAGCGCCTGGCGAAGCTCTCGCAGGGCATGGAGCGCGAGGACGGCATGCAGCTCAACTTCAAGGTGTACCTGGTGAAGGACGTCAACGCCTTCGCCGTGCCCGATGGTTCGGTGCGCGTGTTCGCCGGCCTGATGGACCTGATGCCCGACGACGCCGAACTCATGTCCGTCATCGGTCACGAGATCGGCCACGTGAAATACGGCCACAGCAAGGAGCATTACCGCGCCGCGTACCTGTCCAGCGCCGCGCGCAAGGGCGTGGCCGCGATGGGCGGCGCGGTGGGCAAGCTGGCGGCGTCGGACATCGGCGCGATCGGCGAGGCCGCGGTCAACGCGAAATTCAGCCGCGCGAACGAGACGCAGGCCGACGAATACGGCGTGGATTTCCTGCGTCGCCACAACATGGACCCGAACGCTTCGGTGCGCGGCATGCAGAAGCTCGCCTCGCAGGATGGCAAGGCGAAGACGTCCTTCCTCGACGACCACCCGGCGTCGCAGGAGCGCGTGACGCACCTGCAGAAGTACATCGCGAAGAAGAAGTAAGGACCTTCGGGTGGGGAGCGCGGCGAAGCGCATCGCCCGCTGCCCACCTCTTCGCTGCTTCAGTGGGTGGCGCCACTGCCCATCCGCACATCGTGTTCGATGGTGAGCGCGATGCCCACCGCCAGCCGCAGCGCCTGCGCCACCACCGCGGCCGGCAGACTCGGCGCGCCGGCATGCAGGGCCGCCTGTGCGGGCGAATAGGGAATGTGCATGAACCCGCCGCGCACACCCGGAAAACCACGCAGCGCGTGCATCAATCCGTAGAACACGTGATTGCACACATACGTGCCGGCCGTTTGCGACACCTCCACCGGGAACCCGGCATTGCGCAGCGCCGCCAGCATCGCCTTGATCGGAAGACCGGTGAAATAAGCGGCCGGGCCGTCCGAGACGATCGCCTCGTCGATCGGCTGCAAACCCGCGTTGTCGGGAATGCGCGCATCGATGACGTTGATGGCGATGCGCTCCAGCGACATCTGCGCGCGACCGCCGGCCTGCCCGACGCAGATCACCAGCGTGGGCGCGAGTTCCTCCAGCGCGTGATGCAACGCGTGCAGCGATGCCTCGAATTCCACCGGCAGGCAGCGCGCGACGATGCGATGCCCGGCGACGATCTCGCCTTCCAGCGCCTGCACGGCTTCCCAGCTCGGGTTCGTGGTTTCGCCGCCGAAGGGCGCGAAGCCGGTCAACAGCACGTTCGGCAGCGGGTTCGCGCTCATCGGAAGGCCAGCCAATACATCAGTGCGAGGTTCACCAGCAGCAGCGGAATCGCGGTCGGCAGCTGCGCGCGGATCACCGCGTTGGGATCGTCCAGCTCCAGCAGCGCGGCCGGGACGAGGTTGAAGTTGGCGGCCATCGGCGTCATCAGCGTGCCGCAGTAGCCGGTGAGCATCCCGATCGAACCCAGAATGGCCGGCGCCGCACCGTGCTGCTGGATCAGCAGCGGCAGGCCTATGCCGGCAGTCATCACCGGGAACGCGGCAAACGCATTGCCCATGATCACGGTGAACAACACCATCCCGAGTCCGTAGGCGAGCACGCAGGCAAGGCGGCTGTCGGCGGGAATCAACGCCGACACGATCGACGCCACCGCGTCGCCGACGCCGCTGGCCGCGAACACGCCGCCCAGCGTCGCCAGCACCAGCGGCAGCAGCGCGGCCCAGCCCATGGTGTCGAGCAGGCGCCGGCCTTCGCCGAGCGCGGCGGCGGGGCGTTCGCGCGTGACGAGGATCGCCGCGAACGTCGCGATCACGCACGCCAGCGCCAGGCCGATCAGCGTGATGCTGCCCTCGCCGAACAATGGCGCCGCGCCGAACACGATCTTCGCCCCGAACAGCACGACCAGAATCGTGATGATCGGAATGATCAGGGCCGGCACGAACAGCTTGTGGCCAAGACGCTGCGCCGATGCCATCCGCTGCGCGAGTGGCGCTTCGTCGATGTGCTCGCGCCGCATGCGCGTGGCGAGCAGCGCGAGCGCGATCACCGCCGCGCCCGCGAACTGCGCGGGCAATTTGTCGCCGGCCTTCGATGCTTCGAGCACGAATTTCCCGGCGGCGAACAGCACCGCGATCAGGATCCAGAACGCCGCATGCGCGAAGCGGCGGTCGCGCAGGTTGCGCAATCCCGCATACGCCAGGAACAGCGCGAGCAGCAGGTAGAAGTGTTCAATCGACAGCATCGGCGTTCGCGCCTCCGCTGCTGTCCGTGCGTTGCGCCGCAGTGCGGCGATCGAGCCGGCGCTGGAAGAACACGATGCGCACGGCGTGGATCACAAACGCCGCGATCGCCGTCGGCAACGCCCATAGCGCGATCTGCAAGGGCTCCAGATGGATGCCGTGTTCGGCGTAGAAACCCTGGATCAGCAGCACCGCACCGAACGCGAGGAACACATCCTCGCCGAAGAATCGCCCGACGTTGTCGGTTGCGGCCGCGAGCGCATGCACTTTCTGCGTGTCCTCGCGCGAGATCGCACCATTGGGCTTGGACGCGGCCGATTCGGCCATCGGCGCCAGCAGCGGGCGCACGGTCTGCGCGTGGCCTGCGATGTCTATCAGCCCGAGCATGCTCAGGCCCTGCCGCGCGGCGAGGTACCCGGCGAGCAGCCGCGACAACGTCAATCCGCGCCAACCCTCGATCCAGCGCAGCGCGTGCTCGCGCAGGCCGGCGCGTTCGAGCAGGCCGATGGTCGGCAGCGTCATCGCGAACATCAGCAGCGCGCGGTTGGACACGAAGCTGTCGCCGATCAGCGCGAGCAGTTCGCCCATCGACTTGCCGGCGAGCAGTCCGCTGACCAGGCCCGCGCTGACCACCACGATCACCGGATTGGCGCGCAGCATGAAGCCGACGACGACCCATGCGACGCCCAGCAGCGGCCAGTAGTTGATGACGTCGGTCACCCGGCCGCTCCGAACGGACGCACCTCGACGCCATCTTCCTCCAGCGCGGCACGCACGGCGCGGGCGAACTCCGCCGCGTCGTGACGATCGCCGTGCAGGCACAGCGTGTCGGCGCGAAGGCGCACGATGCGGTCGTCGTCGGCGACGACTTCGCCGTGCAATGCGAGTCGTCGCACCTGCGCGATGGACGCCTCCAGGGATTCGATCACCGCGCCCGGCGTACCACGCGGACGCAGCCGGCCGCGCGCGTCGTAGCCGCGTTCGGCGAAGACTTCATGCGCCACGCGCAGGCCGCGTTCGATACCGGCCTGCGCCAGCGCCGAGCCCGACAGGGCATACAGCGCGAGCGTAAGGTCGATCTCCGCCACGGTCCTGGCGATGGCGTCGGCCACGGCGTGATCGTCCGCCGCGACGTTGTACAGCGCGCCGTGTGGCTTCACGTGCGCGAGCGGCACACCTTCCTCTCGTGCGATGACGCGCAGGCGCTCGACCTGTTCGCGCACCATGCGCGCGACCTCGGCGGGCGCGACATCGAGCACGCGGCGGCCGAAGTGCTCGCGATCTTCATACGAGGGATGCGCGCCCGCGGCGACGCCGTGCGCGCGGCACAGGCGCAGCGTTTCGCGCATCGTCGCCTCGTCGCCCGCGTGGCCGCCGCAGGCGATGCTGGCCGAGGTCACGTGCGGCAGGATCGCCGCATCGTTGCCACAGCCTTCGCCCAGGTCGCAGTTGAAGTCGATGCGCGCGCTCACGGCGTCGTGTCGCGCGGCCTCAGCCGCGCTTGAACAGCATGCCCAGGCCGACCACGATCAGGATCGCCGGCCACCAGGTCATCAGGAGGCGGCCCAGGCTCATGTCGGTGAAGCCGAGGTTGTTGAGCAGGAACAGGGTGCCGATCACGACCAGCACCAGCGCGCCGACGATATGGGATTTCATGGATTTCGCCCGAAGAGTGGAAGGTTTTCAGACCGCGGCGAGGCGCGCGTCGATCATCACGCCGATTCTGGCGATGCGCGTACGTGCCGCGCAAGCCAGCCGATGGGCGGTGGCGCCGTCCACGGGCGCGAAATGCAGCGGCTGTCCCGGAACGCATTGCGCCAGGCGCGGCAGGTCGGCAGCGACGACGTGGCCCAGTTTCGCGTAGCCGCCGACGGTCTGCGCGTCGGCGAGCAGGACGATGGGACAGCCGTCGGCCGGCAACTGGATCGTCCCCGGCGCGACCGGCTCGGAGACTCCGTCGCCGCCCGGCGAAACCAGCGCTTCGCCCTGCAATCGCAGCCCCTGGCGGTTGCTGCTGGCGCTGACGGTCCAGCCGCGGCGGGCGAGGGCGGTCGCGGCGGCATGCGCGGACGGCCGATAGCGGATGGGCTCGTGCGCGTCGTGCGCGGGGTCGATCCACCACGCTGGTGCGTTCAGCGTGTCTATCTCGAGTCCGAGGCCCGCGCCGAGTGGCAGCACGTCGCCGGCCCGTAGCGCGCGACCCTGCAGTCCGCCGAAGCCGCCGCGCAGGTCCGTGCTGCGGCTGCCGAGCACCGGAGCGACGTCGATGCCGCCGTCGATCGCCAGCCACGCACGCGCGCCGCCGCGCAGCGAACCGATTTCCAGCGTGCCGGCGGGGAGTTCGACCGGCCGCCCGCTGCCCACGCGTTCGCCGTCGAATCGCGCCGATGCCGACGCGCCGACGATCGCGATGCGCGCTGGCGCGTCGAACCGCAGAGTCGGCCCACGCAAAGTGAGTTCGAGCACGGCGGCGCCTGCATCGTTGCCGACGAGGCGGTTCGCCAGTGCCGCCGCATCGACGTCCAGCGCGCCGGCGTGCGCGACGCCGAGATGGCGCCATCCGTCGCGGCCGCGATCCTGCACGGTCGTCTGCAAACCGGGCGAAAGCACGTGCAGGTTGCGCATCACGATGCTGCGTCCTGCCGCGCGACGAGCCGGTCGAACTCGTCGGCGTCGATCGCGACGAAACGCACGCGATCGCCCGGGTGCAGTCGCGTCGGCGGTTCGTGCGCGGCATCGAACAGCACCCACGGCGTGCGCCCGAGCAGGCGCCATCCGCCGGGGCTTTCGCGCGGGTAGATGCCGGTCTGCGCACCGCCGATCGCCACGCTGCCCGCGGCCACGCGCGCGCGGGGCGTTGCCAGTCGCGGCAGCGCCAGCGCGGGATCGAGGCCGGAAAGGTAGGGAAAGCCCGGGGCGAAGCCGATCATCGCGACGGTGTAATCGCCAGCGGTGTGGCGACGGATCAGTTCGCCTGGCGAGAGGCCCAGTCCGGCTGCGGACGATTCGAGATCGGGGCCGTGTTCGCCGCCGTAAAGCACGGGGATTTCGACGACGCCGTTCTCGGCTTCCTTCCGCGCGGCCAACCCGTCGGACGCACACGCCTCCACCAGCGCCAGCAACTGCGCATGCACACGCGCCGGATCGACTCCCGCATCGAAGAACACCCCGAGACTTGCGAACGCCGGGACCAGATCGCGAAGCCAGGATGGATTCAACGCACGCAGCCGCGCCGCCATCGCATGCACGGCGGCATTGAGTTCCGGGTCGATGCGGTCGCCGAAGCGCAGCAGCCACGCGTCGTCGGCCAGCGCTTCGATGTCGCAGGCCGGCGTCGGACTCACTGCTTCAGCGCGTCCTGCAACTGCTGGATGCGCACGACCAGCGCTTCGGGCGAATACGGCTGCGCGGTCGCCGTGCCCCACACCGGGCGCGGCCAGGCGATGTCGTCGGGGAAGCGCGCGATCACATGCACATGCAGCTGCGATACCACGTTGCCCAGCGCCGCGACGTTGAGCTTGTGCGGCTTGAACAGTGCGCGCAGCGCGTGGCTGGCAAGGCTGATCTCGGCCAGCAGCGTCGCCTGTTGCGTCGCGTCCAGGTCGATCAGCTCCACCGCTTCGGCGATTCGCGGCACGATGATCAGCCACGGATGGTTCGTGTCGTCCATCAATCGCAGCTCGCTCAACGCCAGGTGCGCGACCGGATGCGTGTCCTGCGCCAGCTGCGCATGCAGTTGCCAGGGTCCATGGTTGGCCGAGCGGTTCATCGCAGGTTCTCCTGCAGGAAATCGAGCGTGCGCTGCCACGCGAGATCGGCCGCGGCGGGATCGAAGACGTGGTTGTCGACGTCGCGGTTGAACGCGTGTCCCGCGCCTTCGTAGACATGGATCGCGGCACGGGGCTGTTTTTGCCGGTGCTGCGCGATCGCGTCTTCCGGAATGCTGTGGTCGGCCTGGCCGAACTGGAACATCATCGGCGCGCGCAGCGGTTCGTCGAGGAAGGGCAGGGTGCGCGCGCCGTAATAGGAGACGGCCGGCAGCCCAAGGCGCGTGTTCGCCAGGAACGCCACGCTGCCGCCCCAGCAGAAGCCGACCGCGCCCACGCGCAGGCCTTCGGCGTGGAGCGTCTCGGCGGCGACGGCGACGATGTCGACCGCGCGATCGAAGCCAAGCTCGTTGCGCAGCGCAACGCCACGCTGGGTGCCCGCCTCGTCGTAGGTCAGCTCGATGCCGCGCGCCACCGGGTCGTAAAGGGCCGGCGCCAGGGCGACGAAGCCCGCCGCGGCGAAGCGTTCGGCGACCTCGCGGATGTGCGCGTTCGCGCCGAAGATCTCCTGCAGCACGATCACGGCGCCGTGCGACGGGCCACCCGGATCGGCGCGCCAGGCGCGTACGGGGCCGTGGGGAGTGTCCAGTTCGGTCCAGGAGGCCATGGTCTGTTCAGCTTGAACGGGGGAAAGGGGCGGGTCGATTCTAGCGCCGGGGCTATAATCCGCAGCCTTCCCGCCGCCGCGCGCCATCTTCGGACCCGATCCGGATGGCCGCCGCGCCTGTCCCATCGTCGCCGGTCCACCCATTCCAGCTCGCCCATGTCCCTAGCCAATCCCAAAGTCGGTTTCGTCAGCCTCGGTTGCCCCAAGGCGCTGGTCGATTCCGAACGCATCCTCACCCAGCTGCGCGTGGAGGGCTACGACATCGTGCAGAGCTACGACGATGCCGACGTCGTCGTTGTGAACACCTGCGGCTTCATCGACTCGGCCGTGGCCGAATCGCTGGACGCGATCGGCGAGGCCATCGCGGAGAACGGCAAGGTCATCGTCACCGGCTGCCTGGGCAAGAAGCCCGAGCAGATCCGCCAGGCGCATCCGGACGTGCTGTCGATCAGCGGCCCGCAGGACTACGGCAGCGTGATGACCGCCGTGCACGCGGCGCTTCCGCCGAAGCACGATCCCTTCCTGGACCTCGTTCCGGACACGGGCATCAAGCTCACGCCGAAGCACTACGCGTACCTGAAGATTTCCGAAGGGTGCAACCACCGCTGCAGCTTCTGCATCATCCCGTCGATGCGCGGCGACCTCGTCAGCCGTCCGGTCGACCAGGTCCTGCGCGAAGCCGAAAAGCTCGCGATGGGCGGCGTGAAGGAACTGCTGGTCATCTCGCAGGACACCTCCGCGTACGGCGTCGACGTGAAGTACGCCGAGCGCGAATGGCGCGGCAAGTCGTACCAGACGCGTATGAAGGCGTTGTGCGAAGGCCTGAGCGAACTGGGCATCTGGACGCGCCTGCACTACGTGTACCCGTATCCGCACGTCGACGACATCATTCCGCTGATGGCGGAAGGCAAATTGCTGCCGTACCTGGACATCCCGTTCCAGCATGCAAGCCCGCGCGTGCTGAAGCTGATGAAGCGCCCGGGCGCGGTGGACAAGACGCTCGAACGCATCCAGCGCTGGCGTTCCATCGCGCCGGACATCGCGATCCGGTCCACTTTCATTGTCGGCTTCCCCGGCGAGACCGAGGCCGAGTTCGAGGAGCTGCTGGACTTCCTCGACGAAGCGCAGCTCGACCGCGTCGGCGCGTTCGCCTATTCGCCGGTCGAAGGCGCCACGGCCAATGCGCTGCCGGATTCGATCCCCGAAGAAGTGAAACAGGAGCGTCTGGCGCGCTTCATGGAGAAGCAGGCGGAGATCTCCGCGGCCAAGCTCGAAGCCAAGGTCGGCACCACCCAGCGTTGCCTGGTCGATGCGATCGACGGCGAGCTGGCGATCGCGCGCACGATGTACGACGCGCCGGAAATCGACGGCCTGGTGCAGATCCAGAACGGCTTCATGGCCGGCGTGAAGCCGGGCGAGTTCGTCGACGTGGAAATCATGGGCAGCGACGAGCACGACCTGTTCGGCGAAGTGCCGTTCGACGACTGATCCGTCGCGCGCAGTCACATCCCGACTGATGGGTTCCGCATCGCGGAACCCATCCTACGATTCGGCGATGCCCGCGACCACGCCCGTCACCGCCGCGCACGCGACGGCCATGCCGATGAGGCCGCCGCCGACAAGCATCCCGTAACGCCGGTTCCCGCTGGCGAACGCGAGCACGGTCTTTGCGATCGCGCTCGATGCGAGCAGCGCCGCGATTCCCCATTGTGCATGCGTCATCGTCAGCCCGCCCGCAGCCGACAGCTGCGCGATGGTCGCCGCGGAGGCATGCAGTTCCACCAGCGCGACCAGCACCGCCGTCGCCAGCGCGCCCATGTCGCCGAACACGCTGCGCAGCCATGCCGATGCGACCAGCACGATGGCGATCACCAGCGCCAACAGCAGGCCGTGGCTCAGCTTGAACGCGCGCGCCTGCGGCTCTTCCGGCAACGCGGTGGCGTCGCCCTGGCGGCGCAATCCGATCGCCGCGATCGCCGCAAGCACGCCCGCTGCCGCCGCGAGCGGCCACGCGCTCGCGCGCAGCAACTGCGGCGCCGCCGTGGCGATGATGCCGACCAGCAACAACAGTGACGCCAGGTTCGCCAGCAGGGCAGCCGAAGCCGCGCCCGCCGTGACCTCGCCCGCATCGCGCGAACGCTGGCCGAAGCCTGCGACCGCCGCTGTGGACGACGCGAATCCCGAGAAGAACCCCGCCACCGGCAGGCCCCATCGCGCACCGACCGCGCGCAGCGCGACATGGCCGAGCATGCCCACCGTCATCACCAGCACGACGAGCTTCCACAGCTTCGACGGCACCAGCACGCCCCATGGATCGACCGGCTCGTCCGGCAGCAGCGGCAGGACCACCAGCGCCGATGCGGCCAGCAGCAGCGCGTCCTGCACTTCGCGTTCGCTGACGATGTCGCGCACGAAACGGCGCAGCGGATGCTTGGCGAACAGCAGCGTGGCGCTGATCACGCCCAGTCCCGCCGCGACGGCCGTGTCGATGCGCGCCAGCGCGGCCAGCGTCGCGGTGACCAGCAGCGCCATCTCGCCGGTCAGGCCGGGATCTTCGTCGCGCGTGCGCACATAGGCGGCCACCGCGAGCACGCCGACGGCCAGCACCACGGCCACCAGCACAGCAGGGCCGATGGCGGCCGCGACCGCCGCCGCGGTGGCGACCATCGCATGCGTGCGGATGCCCGCCACGATCGCGCCACCCTCGCGATGCTGGCGCTCGCGCACCACGCCGATGAGCAGCCCGATGGCGATGGCCGTCAGCAGGGCCTTGAGGTCGTCCTGGTCCATGCGCACACGCTACCGCATGCGCGTGCGAGGCGCGTCGGTAGAGACTTCGTAGCCTTGCCTCGCCGTGTGCCGCGGCCATCATCGGGTGCACCGTCATGGAAGCAGGCAGTGCCAATGGGATGGTTGCGTGTGTTGTGGCTGCTCGCCTTCGCATTGCCCGCATGCGTGTCGCCGACCTTCGCCGGCACACTGGAAGTCCCCAGGCCGCGCCAGGTCGGCGTCGGGGCGGGGCTTCCGTCCAATCAGATCCAGGCCATCACCGAAGACCGCGACGGTTACCTGTGGATCGGCACCGCCGATGGCCTGGCGCGCTACGACGGCAAGGATTTCCGCGTGTGGCGCGTGGAGGACGGCCTGCACGACAACGACATCTGGGCGCTGCACGTCGATGCGCGCAACCGGCTGTGGATCGGCACCCGCGAAGCCGGCCTCGCGATGCTGGACGACACCCGGCAACGGCTGACGTTCTACGACCGCGCGCACATGCCGGTAATGGGCGGCAACCAGGTATGGTCCATCGCGTCCACGGCCGATGGTGCGATCTGGTTCGGCACCTCGCCCGGCGGCCTGCATCGCCTCGCGCCGGACGGCACGCTCGCGCGCTACATGCCGGTCGCCGGAGACGAACGCAGCCTGCCCGGCGATGAAGTCGGCCAGCTCGTGGTCACGCCGGGCGGCGAATTGTGGGTGGGCACGCTCAACGGCGCGGCGCGGTGGACGGGACGCGATTTCGAACGCGTCCCCGACCGGCACCTGGCGTCGGCGCAGATCAACGGCATCAGCGTCGATCCCGACGGCACGCTCTGGTTCGGCACCGCCAACGGCGTGACACGCCGCCATCCCGATGGCCGCTTCGAACGCGCGCCATGGCCGGACGGAAACGATGCGGACGTGCTGCAGGTCCTGCTGCGCGATCGCCACGGCCGCTACTGGCTCGACATCCTCAAGGGCCTTGGGTACGCGCACGACGGGCGCGTCGACGTCGTGCCGCTCTACAGCCAGGCCACCGAGGGACTGGTGCGTCCGTCGTGGACCACCGCGTACGAGGATCGCCAGGGCGGCATCTGGTTCGCCAGTTACACGCATGGATTGTGGTATCTCGCGCCGGCGTGGAGGCAGTTCGCGGTGCTGATGCGGCGCATCGGCGATCCCGCATCGTTGGGCAACGGCATGATCACCGGCATTGCGCCGGCCGCGAAGGGCGGCGTGTGGCTGGTGGGAAGCAGCGGCGTGCTGGATCTGCTGGATCCGGATACCGGCTCGGTCAGCCACGTCATCGACGACCGCCACTCCTACAGCGAACTGCAATCGCTGCAGGTGCTGGAGGATTCGCATGGTGCGATCTGGTGCACCGATGCCGGTGGCATCGTGCGCATCGATCCGGCGAAGCGCACGTTCCGACGCTGGACGCGCGAAAGCGCACGCGACGCGACGCCGGGTTCGGTACCGCAGATGGCCGAGGTCGGCGGGCAGCTGTGGGTGTTCGGCGAACGCGGCGATGCGCAGATCCGCGATCGCGAGGGCCGGGTGGTCGCATCGATCCCCGCCGGTTTCGATGGCGGCCTGCCGTCGGATTTCATCGTCGAACAGATCGGCCCCGGGCCCGATGGCACGCTCTGGGTCGCCGGCTCGCTCGGGCTGTGGCGATGGGACGCGGCCGCGCGGCGTTTCGTCGCGCTGGTCGATGCGAAGCGCCGCCATGTGTACGGCTTCGCGATGCAGGGCGAGCGCGTGTGGCTGGCGCGTTTCGGGGCCATCGAACCGTACCGCTGGACGGGGCGTTCGCTCCAGCCGCTGGCGGGCGAGCTCGACACGCGTCATGGCATGCCGCTGACGGCGTTGAACGGACTGGTGGTGGATGCGCGGGGCATCGTGTGGATCACTGCCGTGCGCGGGCTGATCCGCGCCGATCCGGCCGCCCGCACGGTGCGCGTGTACGGAACCAGCGACGGTCTTCCCAGCCAGCGTTTCGACGGGCCGCCGGTGTTGTTGCCGGATCGAAGCCGGATACTGGTGGGTTCGCCGGAGGGATTGATGATTTTCGATCCGGCCGACGTGCGCCCGGACCCGCGGATGCCCGTGACGATCGAAGGCATCGAGGTCGATCGCGGTGAGCGGCGCATTTCGTTCGATCCTGCGCAGCCGTTCGAACTCACCTCCGAAGATCGCGACCTGCGCATTTCCGCGCGGCTGCTCTCGTTCAACGATGGACGCAACCACGCCTATCGCTTCCGCCTGTCCGGATACGACCCGGACTGGATCGACGTGGGCGACAGCGGCGAGCGCGTGCTGCCGCGCCTGGAGCCGGGCGCCTATCGCATGGAGGTCATCGCGCGCGGTGCCGACAATGTATGGTCCAGTCCGCGCGCCATCGCATTCACGGTCGTGCCGCCGTGGTGGCGGACTTGGTGGGCGATGGCCGCCTCGCTCGTGCTGGCGGGGCTCGTGTCCGGTTGGGCGGTGGTGCTGTATCGACGCCGCCTCAAGCGTCGCCAGGCGTGGACGCTGACGAAGCATCAGCGCGAAGTCGCCGAACAGGCCTCGCTTGCCAAGACGCATTTCCTCGCGACCCTGGGCCATGAAGTGCGCACGCCGATGACCGGCGTGCTCGGCATGAGCGAGCTGTTGCTGGACACGCCGCTGGACCCGAAGCAGCGCGGCTATGTCGAGTCGATCCGTCGCGCGGGGCGGCACCTGTTGCGACTGGTGAACGACGCGCTGGACCTGGCGCGCATCGAATCCGGCCGCCTCGAACTGTCGGACGCGCCATTCGACCTGCACGCGGTGGTGGAGGAAGCGGCGGCGTTGATGGCGCCGCTGGCGCAGCAGCGCGGCGTGGCGTTCCGCATCGAAGTCGACGACGACGCGCCGCGCGGCCTGCGTGGCGATGTCAACCGCGTCTGCCAGATCCTGCTGAACCTGTTGTCCAACGCGATCAAGTTCACCGAGCGCGGCTCGGTGTCGCTGCACGTCGCCGCGTTGCGCCCCCGCGGCGTGCGGCTGGAAGTCGTCGACACCGGGCCGGGCCTGAGCGACGAACAATGCACGCGCCTGTTCCGCCGTTTCGAACAGGGCGACGGCGCGCGTACCGCGGCGCGTTACGGCGGCAGCGGCCTGGGGCTGGCGATCTGCCAGGAACTCGCGGCCGAGATGGGCGGCGCGATCTCCGTTGCCAGCCGGCGGGACGAGGGCGCGCGGTTCATCGTCGAGCTGCCGCTTCCCACGGCAGCGGCACCTGCACCGGTCGAGGATCCGCCGCCGAGGCTGGATGCCGGGGTCGCTGCGTTGTCGCTGCTGCTGGTGGAAGACGACCCGACGGTGGCGCAGGTCATCGCCGCGATGCTGGGCGCGCAGGGCCACAAGGTCACACACGCCTCGCATGGATTGCAGGCGTTGTCGGAAGTGGCGACCTCGCGTTTCGATGCGGCGTTGCTGGACCTGGACCTGCCGGGAGTGGACGGGCTGGTGCTGGCGTCGCTGCTGCGTTCGCAGGGCTTCGAACAGCCGCTGCTGGCGATCACCGCGCGCGCCGACGCCGATGCCGAATCGCAGACAATGGCCGCGGGCTTCCAGGGTTTCGTTCGCAAGCCGGTGACGATGGCGATGCTGGGCGGCTTGCTGTCATGCGTGACGCCCGGGAAGGCACCTTCGCCCCGGAGCGAAGACGACGACCCCTAGGATGGGTTGATTGCAAGCTCGACCCATCGCGATTCGTTCGAGGGCGAGGAGGATGGATTGAGCTGCGCTCAACCCACCCTACGAAGCCTCGATATCGTCGTAGGCGACTTCCGCGATCACGAAACGCGCGGCGCCGCCGGGCAGCATCGCCTCGAATTCGTCGTCGAGGCGCTTCTTAAGCATCGCGCGGGCGAGCGGCGAATCGATGCTGATCGCACCGGTCTTCGCATCCGTCTCGTCCGGGCCGACGATGCGGTAGCGCTGCGTCTCGCCGCTGACGACGTTCTCGATCTCCACGCGTGCACCGAAGAAGACCGCGTCCGGATCGCTGGGCACGGTGTCGACCACCCGCAGCGCGGGCACGCGCTTGGAGAGATAGCGCACGCGGCGGTCGATCTCGCCGAGCTGCTTCTTGCGATAGGTGTATTCGGCGTTCTCGGAGCGATCGCCTTCGGCAGCGGCAGCCGCCAGCGCCTTGACGACTTCCGGGCGCTTCACGCGCCACAGCTCGTCGAGCTCGGTCTTGAGGCGGTCGTGGCCCGCGCGGGTGATAAGCGCGGTGCTTTTTTCGGGGGGCGGACGCCAGCGGCCCATTGGAACTCCGGTTGCTGCACCTGACGATGATGCGAAACGCCTTGGATACGTCATCGCGGCGAAGGCCGGGATCCAGGCTGTCACGCTCGACGGATGCGGGGGCGGGACGATACCACCACGCGCCTGAGCGTCGGGTGCGTTGCAGGTTGCGGGCCTGGGCCCCGGCCTTCGCCGGGCGTGCTTACCGCGCAGACCGCTTCAGGTTGTACGGAAGCGAGCTTTCGATCGGCTTGCCTTCCATGTCGAGTTGCCGGATCTCGTCGTTCGACAGGATCGCGAACAACCGGTCGTTGTCGGACTTGCTGTTCGGATCCAGCCGCAGGCGCTGGTTGTTCTCTTCCGCGGTCCAGGTGCCGTCGCCCTTGAGCGCCGGTGCCGTACGTTCCTGGTAGGACTCGGTGATCGTGTAGGTCCCGTCGGCCGACAACACCAGCTGCGTGTCGATGCCTGGGCAATCCGCGCAGGGCAGGGTGCCGGTGAACGTGCCGGCGAAGGCCTTCGCGTCGAACGGCATTGCTTGCGCGGACGGCATCGCATCGGCCGTCGGTGCGGCAGGCGCCGCAGCTTCGGGTTGCGCGGGCGGTGCGGCGGGTGCCGCGGTTTCTGCCGGCGCCTGTGGCTTGCAGGCCGACAGCGCGGCGACGGCCAGCGCGGAGAAGAGAACGGTTCGTGCAGACCTTGGGCGCTTCGACATGACGTGCTCCTAGCGGAAGAAGGGCGATTGGGCCATAGCCGGCATCAACGCCGCGTGCCGCCGAAGATGCTGCCCAGCAGGCCGCGCACGATCTGCTGCCCGATGCGACTGCCGACGGTGCGCGAGGCCTGCTTGGCCATCGTCTCGACCATGCCCTGGCGACGCTTGGTGCCGAAGACCGCGTCCTTCACCGCCTGGCCGAAGCCGCTGTCCTCGGCCTCGTCCTGCGCGCGCGAACGCGCCGGCGGGGCCTTGCTCTGCTGCGTCGCGGTTTCCGCGCGTGCGGCGAGCATTTCCGCCGCCGATTCGCGGTCCACGCGTTCGTCGTACTTGTGCCCGACCGGGCTGGCGTTGCGCACCTGCTGGCGTTCGGGTTCGGTGATCGCGCCCATGCGGCAGCGCGGCGGCGCGATCAGCGTCTTCTCCACCGGCATCGGCACGCCCTTGTCCTGCAACGTCGACACCAGCGCCTCGCCCGTACCGAGTTGCGAGATCGTCTTCGCCACGTCCAGCGCCGGATTGGGCACGAAGGTTTCCGCCGCCGTCTTCACCGCCTTCTGGTCGCGCGGCGTGAACGCACGCAGCGCGTGCTGCACGCGGTTGCCGAGCTGGCCGAGGATTTCGTCGGGCACGTCGTCGGGGAACTGCGAGCAGAAGTACACGCCAACGCCCTTGGAGCGGATCAGGCGAACGACCTGTTCGACGCGCTGCTGCAAGGCCGGCGGCGCGTCGTCGAACAGCAGGTGCGCTTCGTCGAAGACGAACACGAGCTTGGGCTTTTCCAGGTCGCCCACTTCCGGCAGCGTCTCGAACAGTTCCGACAACAGCCACAGCAGGAAGCTGGAATACAGGCGCGGCTTGAGCACCAGCTGCTCGGACGCGAGGATGTTGACGACGCCGCGACCGTCCTGCGTGGTGCGCATCAGGTCGGACAGTTCCAGCGCCGGCTCGCCGAAGAACAGCTCGCCGCCTTCCTGTTCGAGACGCAGCAGAGAACGCTGGATCGCGCCGATCGACTGCGCGCTGACCAGGCCGTAACTGGTCGAGATGTCCTTGCGCTCTTCGGCGACGAGGCCGAGCAGGGCGCGCAGATCGTCCAGGTCCAGCAGCAACAGGCCGCGGTCGTCGGCCAGCTTGAAGACGATGTCGAGCACGCCTGACTGCGTGTCGTTGAGTTCGAGCACGCGCGAGAGCAGCGTCGGGCCCATCTCGCTCACCGTGGTGCGCACCGGATGGCCGAGCTTTCCGAACAGGTCCCAGAACACGACCGGGTTGGCTTCGCTGGTGTAGTTCGCAACGCCAATCTCGGCCACGCGCGATTGCAGCTTCTCGTTGGCGATGCCCGCCACCGCGAGGCCGGCGACATCGCCCTTCACGTCGGCCAGGAACACCGGCACGCCCAGCCGCGAGAACCCTTCGGCCAGCGTCATGAGCGTCACGGTCTTGCCGGTGCCGGTGGCGCCCGCGACCAGCCCGTGGCGGTTGCCGAACTTCGGCTGCAGGAACACGTGTCCCTGGGTCTCGGGCAGCGATTGCGGCGTGGTGACCGCCTTGCCAAGCAGAATGGGGTCCATGGGGATCTCGGGGGGAGGGGCTGGATGGAGTTGCGGCGATTCTAGGCGGCCGTGGGCGGTCGTGTTCATCTTTGGGAATCTTGCGGATTTGCGGACGGAGCCGCCGTTCATCTGGACGTGCGGCCGGAATTCGGGATTTATCGGACGTTTCCGGCTTGTCGCGCTTGCTCGCGGGCGGCTACCCTGCGTTGCCCCCGTCTTCACGCTCTGCGCTGTCCATGCCTGTGATCGCCCGTACTTCCGCCGCGCTGCTCGCGCTGGCTCTCGTTTCCGTCATGCCGCAGGCGCAGGCGCTGTCCAAGCGCGACCAGGCCGCAGTGGACGCGCTCAACACGCGCATGCAGGCCGCCGAGGCCCGCTATCGCGCGGGGCTGGTGAAGATCGGCAATGCCGACCCCGCCGGCCGCACCGATGTCGATGGCGCGCTGGAAGACATGGAAGACGTGCTGGCCGCCTGCGTGAAGCAGAAGGGCTGCTCGCCCACGACCATGCTCGCCGCCTACAAGCGCCTGCTGAAGCAGAACGCCGACCTGGCCTCGGGCGACGAAGTGCCCGAGGACAACGAGGACGATGGCGCCGGCAGCATCACCGCCGACGTGCCCGAAGCCGCGCGCGCCGCCGCGCTGCTCAGCGACGACGGCCAGCAGTTCGTGAAGATGGTCCAGTACAACCCGGCCGTGCAGGCGGGCATCCGTCGCTGGCTCACCGACATGCGTCCGTCGTTGATCGACACGTTCGAGAACTACCAGTACCTGCGCCAGACCATGTGGCCGCAGTTCCAGCGGGCCGGCCTGCCCGAGGCGCTGCTGTTCGGCGTGATGGCGAAGGAATCCAACGGCCGCGTGCATTCGACCTCGCGCGCTGGCGCGGCCGGGCCGATGCAGTTCATGTACGCCACCGGCCGCCGGTTCGGCCTGGGCGACGACGGCTCCGGTTTCGACACGCGCTACGACGCGCGCGCGTCCGCGGCGGCGGCGGCGGAATACTTCAACGAACGCCTGGCCACGCTCAACCGCAGCATCGAGCTGTCGCTGGCCGCCTACAACGGCGGCGAAGGCCGCGCGCAGCGCGTGTACAACACCAGCGGCGGGCGCAATTTCTGGGACGAATCGGTCTACAACCAGTTTCCGGCCGAAACCCGCGACTACGTGCCGATGGTGGTTGCTGCCGCGTGGCTGTTCCTGCATCCGAAGGAATACGGCCTGACCATCCCGCGCGTCGATGCGCGTCCGGCGTCGCTGCGCCTGGTCAAGCCCAGTTCCATCTACGAGCTCACGATCTGCCTGGGCAATGGCGGCACCCGCGAGGGCTTCATGCGCGCGCTGCGCAACCTCAACCCGCGCTACCAGGCCGACCAGTACCTGCCTGCCGGCACCACGCTTGCCGCCACCACCAAGATCGCCGGCCTTTACGGCCGCTATTGCACGCAGGGCCAGCGCGCCGAACTGGCGCACACGCTGGTGATGAGCGATGCCTCGTCGGCCATCGTGCGCACCGGGCCGGTGACGCCGGTGCAGGCCGAGGACCAGGTATACGAAACCGAAAGCGCCGGAATTGGCAGCGCGGGCGCGACCACGGCCAGCGCCCCGGCGCGCAAGCCGGCCAAGCCGAGCAAGCCTTCGAAGCCCTCGACCTACACGGTCAAGCGCGGCGAGACCCTGACCGCCATCGCGCAGAAGTTCCAGTGCGACACGGGCGACCTGGCCAAGTCCAACAAGCTCAAGGCGCCGCGTTTCGCGATCAAGCCGGGCCAGAAGCTCAAGCTCGACGCCTGCGACGGTTGAGTCGCGCCGCCGGACGCTCCATGCTGGCGCCCACCACAGGGAGTCAGGGGGTGGGGCATGGTCTGGGGAAAGATCGTGAGTCTGTTCCGGCGGGGTGAGGCCGGGCCGTCGTACGGCTCGCCGAAGCTGGAAGAACAGCTGGACGAACTGCGCGGCTACATCGCCCGCGACCTTCGCGGCGGGTATGTCGAGACGGATTCGATCGTCGACAACGCGCTGGAAGTGCTGGAACTGATGCCGCACGGCGAAGAGGTCCTGCGCGCGCATGCACGCCGCATCCTCGAGGACGAAACCGCCGCATACCACCACGAGGCCGCAGGCTGGCCCGCGCTGACCGACCACGACCGGCTGGAGCAGGCCTTCGCCGCGCTCGAAACGCAGGGCGTGGTGTGCCGGCAGAACTTCACCTGCTGCGGCACCTGCGGCGTGGCGGAGATCGGCGACGAGATCGAAGCCGCCCTCCAGCGCGGCGGCCCCGTGCATGGCTACGCCTTCTTCCACATGCAGGACACCGAACGAGCCGTCGAGGGCGGCGGACTGTGGCTGAACTACGGCGCGACCGACGGTGGCGAAGCGCCGGCACTGGCGATCGCGCAGCGCATCGCCGACGCCCTGCGCAACGCCGGCCTGGTGGTGGACTGGGATGGCGACTGGACCAAACGCATCCACGTTCCGCTGCAATGGCAACGTCGGCTCGCGCTGTGACACGCGCGCCCATCGCGATGGCGGCCCTGGTGGCCGTCAGCGCCGCGCTCGCGATCGCCGGTGCGTACTGGCCGGCGATGCCGTGGCTGCACTGGTTGTTCAAGCCGCTGACGACGCTGTTGATCGCGTCGATGGTGTGGCGCACGACGTCGGCGCTGCCGCGTTACCGCGCGTGGCTGCTTGCGGGGCTCGCACTGTCGACGGCGGGCGATGTGTTCCTGATGCTGCCGGTCGATGCGTTCGTCGCGGGGCTCGCGAGTTTCCTGCTCGCACACCTGGCCTATCTGCTGGCGCTGCGCCAGCGCGAAGGGCTGTTCGCCGCGCGCTGGCCGTTCGCGTTGTACGCGCTCGTCGCGGGCGGCGTGCTGTCGCAGCTGTGGCCCGGATTGCCGGGCGAGTTGCGCGTGCCGGTGGTGGTCTACGTCGTCGTGCTCGCGGCGATGGCCGCGCAGGCACTGGCGGTGTGGTGGCGCAGGCGCGACGCCGCATCGATGTCCGGCGCGTGGGGCGGTGCGTGTTTCGTGTTGTCCGACGCGCTGCTGGCGTGGGATCGGTTCGTCGCGCCGTTCGCTGCCGCGTCGCTCGCGGTGCTGGCGAGTTACTGGCTGGCGCAGTGGGGTTTGGCGCGGTCGGTGCCGCGCGAACCTCAACTCTCTTCGTCGTAGCCCGGATAAGCGAAGCGCATCCGGGTTTTCAGCGAAGGTGATGCGTCCCGGATGCGCTTCGCTTATCCGGGCTACGGAAGCGGGCAAATCGGACCGTTCAGACCGTCCGCGTAGCCAGCCTCTGCCCCAGCCGCACCGGCGATTCCGCGCCCAGCGACGGATCCAGCGTCGCCACGCCGCGCGGCAGCAGCACGATGACCGTGGAGCCGTAATTGAACCGCGCCATTTCGGCGAAGCGGTCCAGCGTGATGTTCTCCGCGCGCCAGTCCTTGCGGTTGATGCGGTCGCCGTAGGCGGGGATTTCCTCGCCGCTCCACACCGTTTCCACGCCCGACACCAGCAGCGCGCCGACCATCACCATCGCCATCGGACCGAAGTCGGTGTCGAAGTGGCAGACCAGGCGTTCGTTTCGCGCGAACAGGCGCGGCACGTTCGCCACCGCCGCGGTGCCCACGCTGAACAGGCGGCCCGGGACATGCACGGTTTCGCGCAGGCGTCCGCCCCAGGGCATGTGCACGCGGTGGTAGTCGCGCGGCGAGAGGTAGACCGTCGCGAACAGGCCGTCGTTGAAAGGCGTCGCGTCGGCTTCGTCGCCCAGCAGCTCGGCCGCGGTGAACGACTGGCCCTTGGCCTGGAAGATGCGGCCGTTCTCGATCGGTCCGCACTGGCTCACGTGGCCGTCGGCCGGCATCAGCAGCGAACGCGGATCGGCATCGGCCACGCGCGCGCCGGGCTTGAGCGCACGCGTGAAGAACGCATTGAACGTCGGGTACTTCGTCGGATCGGATTGCGCGGCTTCGGCCAGGTTCACGCCGAAACGGCGCGTCACCGTGTCGATCAGCCACTGCTTCAGGCGCGGGTTGTCCGAATACGCGAGCGCGCGCGCCATCGACGACAGCAGTCGGTGCGGCAGGACGTAGGTGAGGGCGGTGACGAGGCTCATGGCGTGCTTACGATGGCGTGCGGACGTGATGGGATCGTGCACGAGGCGCGCACGAGTCGGAGGAATGGAGCGCCGGAGGCCGGCGTTCGCGTGCCGGTCACTCGCTTTTCGGCGTCGCGGCGGCGCTGCTGGCCTGCGTCAGCGCGGTCATGTCGGCGGCGATCGCGGCCGGATCGAACGGCGGCTGCACGATGCCGGCCATGCGGCCCTGCGGATCGAGCACCGCCATCGACGCGCTGTGGTCGACGCTGTACTGGTCGGCGCGGACGCCTTCCGGCGGCGGCACCTTCGCGAAGACCATGCTCAGCGACTTGGCGAACTGCTCGAGCGCCGGGATGTCGGCCGTGGCGGCGATCGTGTCGCGGTGGAAGGCGTGGGCGTATTCGCCGATGCGATCGGGCGTATCGCGCTCGGGATCGACCGACACGAACAGCACGCGCGGGCGCGTGGTTTCCGGCAAGGCGGCCCACTGCTTCTGCGCCTTGGCCATCTCGGCCAGCGTGGTCGGGCACACGTCCGGACAATGCGTGAAGCCGAGGAAGACCAGGGTCCAGTGGCCCTTGAGTTCGCCCGGCACCAGCGGCGTACCGTCGGACTGGCGCAGCGTGAAGGCCGGCAGCGTGCGTGCGGGCTCGAACAGCCGTACGGCGCGGGTCTGCGGCAGCGTGGAGCGCTGCGCGGGGCCGAACCAGTGCTGCGCGGCCCACAGGCCGAGGCCCGCGGCGAGGGCGGCGATGAGGATGGTGACCGTGGTGCGGCTGAACATGGCGGCTTCGAATCGCGCCCGGCACTGGGCGCGGGCATGATACCGGGCCGGCGCCCGTATAATCCCTGCCCCCTTCGAAAGGCCTTGCCATGAACGGCTCCGCGACCCCCAACCCCGTGCAGTTCGAGCAGGTCTCGATCATCGACCTGATCCGTTACGGCGGCAGCCGTTTCAACGAGGCCGGCCTGACCTTCGGCCACTCCTACGACAACGCGCTGGACGAGGCGACGCAGCTGGTGCTGCACGCGCTGCACCTGCCGCACGACCTGAGCCCGGTGTACGGCGCCTCGCGCGTCACCGCCGCCGAGCAGGCCAAGGTGCTGGCGCTGTTCGAGCGCCGCGTGCAGGAGCGCGTCCCGGCGGCGTACCTCACGGGCGAGGCGTGGTTCGCGGGCCTGAACTTCAAGAGCGACCGTCGCGCACTGGTGCCGCGTTCGCCGATCGCCGAACTCATCCCGCACGGCTACGAGCCGTGGCTGGGCGGCCGCGAAGTCGAGCGCGTGCTGGACCTGTGCACCGGTTCGGGCTGCATCGCCATCGCCACCGCGCACTACCACCCGCACTGGCAGGTGGACGGCGTGGACATCAACGACGACGCGCTCTCGCTGGCGAAGGAGAACAAGGAACGCCTGCTCGCGGACAACGTCACGCTGCGCAAGTCGGACCTGTTCAACCAGCTGCAGGGCCAGGTGTACGACCTGATCGTCACCAACCCGCCGTACGTCACCAACGCCGAAACCGACGCGCTGCCGAAGGAGTATTCGCACGAGCCCGAACTGGGCCTGCGCGCCGGCGACGACGGCCTGGACCTCGCGCTGAAGATCCTGCGCGACGCGCCGGACCATCTGACCGAGCAGGGCCTGCTGATCTGCGAAGTCGGCGAAGCCGAGAACGCGCTGGTCCGCCTGCTGCCGGAACTGCCGATGGCGTGGGTGGAGTTCAAGGTCGGCCAGATGGGCATCTTCGTGGTCGAGCGTGCGGACCTGGTCGAGCATCACGCGAAGATCAAGGCGCTGGCGGACGCGCGCTGATCAACCGACCCTTCTCCCGCGCGCGGGAGAAGGTGCCCGAAGGGCGGATGAGGGGAAGCGCCCTCACCCCAACCCTCTCCCGCAAGCGGGAGAGGGGCAGGCCACGTTGCAGAACGCGTTGCAGAATCAGCCCGCAATGCGTCGTTCCAGCAGCAACCAATCCACGTTGCTACAGTGAAGCCCTGATTCCGGCACAGGCCACCCCGTGTCCAGCAACAGCTTCGGCAAACTCCTCACCGTCACCACCTTCGGCGAAAGCCACGGCCCGGCCATCGGCTGCGTCGTCGATGGCTGCCCGCCCGGCATTGCCATCACGCCGGAGGACTTCCGCCACGACCTCGAACGCCGCGCCACCGGCCGCACGCGCCACACTTCGCAGCGCCATGAGGCGGACGAAGTCGAGATCCTCAGCGGCGTCTACGAAGGCCTCACCACCGGCACGCCGATCGCGCTGCTGATCCGCAACACCGACCAGCGCAGCAAGGACTACGCCAAGATCGCCGAGCAGTTCCGCCCGGGTCACGCGGACTACACCTACTGGCAGAAATACGGCATCCGCGATCCGCGCGGCGGCGGGCGTTCGTCCGCGCGCGAGACCACGATGCGCGTGGCGGCCGGCGTCATCGCCAAGAAGTGGCTCGCCGACCGCCACGGCGTGCAGGTGCAGGGCTGGCTGTCGCAGATCGGCGAGATCGTCCCGCACGGTTTCGATATTTCCGCCATCGAAGGCAATCCGTTCTTCTGGCCCGACACTCGCCAGGTGACGGAGCTGGAGCTGTACATGGACGCGCTGCGCAAGTCCGGCGATTCCGTCGGCGCGCGCGTGGACGTGGTTGCGACCAACGTGCCACCCGGCTGGGGCGAGCCGATCTACGGCAAGCTCGACGGCGAACTGGCCAGCGCGCTGATGAGCATCAACGCGGTGAAGGGCGTGGAAATCGGCGACGGCTTCGGCGTCGTCGCGCAGAAGGGCAGCGAGCATCGCGACCAGATGACGCCGCAGGGCTTCGCCAGCAACCACGCCGGCGGCATCCTCGGTGGCATCAGCACGGGACAGCCGCTGCGCTGCTCCGTCGCGTTCAAGCCGACCTCGAGCCTGCGCCTGCCGATCGACAGCCTCGACACGCACGGCAACGTCGCCGAAGTCGTCACCACCGGCCGCCATGATCCCTGCGTCGGCATCCGCGCCACGCCCATCTGCGAAGCGATGGTCGCGCTGGTGCTGATGGACCAGGCGCTGCGCCATCGCGCGCAATGCGGCGACGTGGGCGAAGTGACGCCGCGCATCCCGCCGCAGCGATGACGGAAGCACGTCCGCGCGTCTGGGTTTCGCAGCCGCTGTTCGGCGACATCGTCGGACGGCTGCGCGAACACTTCGACGTGATCGAAACCGCCGCCGTCGGCAAGCATCCGCAGGACGAGATCGCCGAGATGCTTGCCTCGTGCGACGGCGCGCTGGTCACGTTGAACGACCGCATCGGCGCGGCTGAGATAGCGAACGCGCCACGTCTTCGCGCGATCGCCAACGTCGGCGTGGGCTACAACAACCTCGACGTCCCCGCGCTCACGCAAGCCGGCATCCTCGTCACCAACACGCCGGACGTGTTGACCGAAACCACGGCCGATTTCGGTTTCGCGCTGATGATGGCCGCCGCGCGCCGCATCACCGAAGCCGAGCGCTGGCTGCGCGACGGCCAGTGGCGGCAGTGGAGTTTCGAGACGATGCTCGGCGGCGACGTCCACGGCGCGACGCTGGGCATCCTCGGCATGGGGCGGATCGGGCAGGGCATCGCGCAGCGTGCGTCGGGCTTCCGCATGCGCGTGCTGTACCACAACCGGTCAAGGCTGCCGTCCGATGTCGAAGCCGCCTGCCTTGCGCAGTACGTAGATTTCGACACGCTCTTCGCGCAGGCCGACCACCTCGTGCTGGTGCTGCCGTATTCGTCCGCGGTGCATCACCTCGTGGACGCGGCCGCGATCGCGAAGATGAAGCCGACCGCGACGCTGACCAACATCGCGCGTGGCGGCGTCGTCGACGAGGATGCGCTGGCCGACGCGCTCGGAAGCGGCCGGCTCGCCGCTGCGGGGCTCGACGTGTACGAAGGAGAGCCGGCGATCAATCCGCGCCTGCTCGCGCTGCGCAACGTGGTGCTGACGCCGCACATCGCCAGCGGCAGCCTCGCCACGCGCCGCGCGATGGTGTCGCTGGCGGTGGACAACCTCATCGCCGCGCTGGGTTCCGGCCCCCGCGCGGGCGATCCGCCGACGCCGGTCAATGCCACTGCGCTGTCGTCCACGCGAAAACCGGGCATATCGAAATAAGCGAACGCCAGAACGTTCGCCGCCGCGTTGCGCGATCATCCGCAATGCGAATTCGAATCCACCGGAACCTTCGCCATGCCGCGCGACCAGCGCCTGATCCAGATCCGCACCTACCTCCTCGCGCCCGATACACGCGACGCGTTCCATCGCGCCTTCGTCCAGGCGGCCGTGCCGATGCTGCATCGCTGGCAGCACGAGGTCGTCGCGTTCGGCCCGTCGCCGCACGATGACGACGCCTATTTCCTGATCCGCGCCTACGACGACCTCGCCGATCTGAACGCACGCCAGGACGCCTTCTACGGTTCGCCCGAATGGCGCCAGGGCCCGCGCGAAGGCGTGCTGGCGATGATCCGGCACTACCAGGATGCGGTACTGTGGGCATCTCCCGGGACCATCGACGACCTGCGACGCCGCAACGCCGGCGACGCGGCGCCGCCGGGCTGAACCAGACGCCTCATGCAACACCCGCCGGAATGGGTCCGGCCGGGCTTCAACGCTGTCCCCTCCAACCCGAAAGAAGGAACCAATGAACGCCAAGAACTCCTGCAACGTAGCCATCGTCGGTGCGACCGGCGCCGTGGGCGAGACGATGCTGCGCATCCTCGTCGAACGGAAATTCCCCATTGGCAACTTGCACCTGCTGGCCAGCGAGCGTTCGGCCGGCGAGAAAATCGAGTTCGGCGCGAAAAAAATCGTGGTGGAGGATCTGGCGACGTTCGATCCGACGGGCATCGACATCGCACTGTTCTCGGCCGGCGGCGGCGTGTCGAAGGAATACGCGCCGAAGTTCGCTGCCGCGGGCGCGGTGGTGATCGACAACTCCTCGGCGTTCCGTTACGACGACGACGTGCCGCTGGTGGTGTCGGAAGTGAATCCGGACGCGGCGAAGAACCGTCCGCGCGGGATCATCGCCAACCCGAACTGCTCGACGATGCAGATGCTGGTCGCGCTGGCGCCGATCCATCGCAAGGTGGGCATCGAGCGCATCAACGTGGCGACCTACCAGTCCGTGTCGGGCGGCGGGCGTTCGGCGCTGGAGGAACTGGGCCGGCAGACCGCCGCGCTGCTGAGCTTCCAGGAGCCGAACCCGGAGCGCTTCCCGGTGCAGATCGCCTTCAACCTGATCCCGCACATCGACGAGTTCCAGGACAACGCCTACACCAAGGAAGAAATGAAGCTGGTGTGGGAGACGCGCAAGATCCTCGGCGACGCGAACATCCAGGTGAATCCGACCGCGGTGCGCGTGCCGGTGTTCTTCGGACACTCCGAAGCGGTGAACATCGAGACGCACGAGAAGATCAGCGCGGCCGAAGTCCGGGCGCTGCTGCTGACGGCGCCGGGCGTGGAAGTGGTCGATGAGCCCAAGGCCGGCGGTTATCCGACGCCGGTGACGCACGCCTCGGGCACCGACCCGGTGTACGTGGGCCGCATCCGCGACGACTTCTCGCACCCGCGCGGCGTCAACCTGTGGATCGTCTCCGACAACATCCGCAAGGGCGCGGCATTGAACGCCGTGCAGCTGGCCGAGCTGGTGCTGGCCGAGAAGGCCTGACCGGGCGGCCGGACCGGACGATCCGAGGTCGGAATAAATCCCGGATTGGCCCGAAAGCGCCGTCGAAGTCACCTTCGGCGGCGTTTTTCATTGCCGCGCCCCCCGGCGAGGGCTTAGAGTCGCGCCCGGGGAACGGCAGGTATTTAAAGTGAAACAACCCGAAGCAAAACAGCCAGTTGCCAGACAAAGCTCCGCCAGACGCTACGTGCGCACCGCGCTCGGGCTGGCGTTGGCGCTGGCCAGTGGCGCCGCCAGCGCGCTGGGCCTTGGCCAGATCGAGGTCAAATCGCGCATCGGACAGCCCTTCCTGGCCGAAATCCCGATCATTTCCAGCGATCCGGCCGAACTGGAGAACCTCCAGGCCGAGCTCGCTTCGCCGCTGGTTTTCGCCCGCGTCGGCCTGCAGCCGCCGATGGGCGTGGTCGCCGAACTGCACTTCACCTCCGCGCTGGACGCGGCGGGCCGCCCGGTCATCCGCGTCACCAGCGTGCAGCCGGTCAACGAGCCGCTGCTGACCTTCCTGGTCTCGGTCGACTGGGGCCAGGGCCGGCTGGTGCGCGAATACGCCGCGCTGGTCGATGCGCCGCGCACGGTGTCCGCGCCGATGCAGCCGGCGATCGAGGAGACGGTCGTCTCCGAGCCCAACACCATCGAACGCGAGCCCGAGTCCGCCACTCCGGCGACCGCCGAGGCAGCGCCCGCGACGACGCCGGAAGAGAAGGTCGAGCAGGCGCTCGCCCGCGAAGAGAACAATTCGGAAGAGAACGTCGCGACCGATAACGAAATCCCCGCTACGCCGCAGCCCGAGCCACAGCCGCAGGTCGCCGTGGCGACGCCGCCGCGCGCGCCGGTGCCGCAGGCATCGCGGGAACTGTCGGGCGACTACACCGTGCGCCGTGGCGACACGCTGTCGGAAATCGCCGGTCGCATGGAAGGCCAGGCCAGCCTGGACCAGGCGATGATCGCGCTGCTGCGCGCCAATCCCGATGCCTTCATCGACGGCAACATCAACCTGCTCAAGGCTGGCGCGGTGCTCGACGTGCCCGCGGGCGACGAGCTGGCCAGCGTCGATGCCGGCGAAGCGCGCCGCCTGGTCGCGCAGCACGTGCAACAGTGGCGCGATGCGCGTCGCGCCGTGCCGCAGCCGGCGCTGGAAGGCGCGGCCGCTTCGGCGGGTGCGCAGCCGGTAGGCGCTTCAAACGGCAACAACGCAACGGCGGGAGGTTCGGCATCGGCCGATGCCCGTCTCGAAATCGTTCCGCCGGAGGCCGCGCGTGCCGCCCAGGCGGGCACCCAGTCCGGCATCCAGGCCGGCGGCGAGGGCCAGATGCTGCGACAGGAACTGCAACAGACCCAGGAAACGGTGGCCGCCCGCGACGCCGAGGTCCAGGAACTCAAGAGCCGCGTCGCCGAGCTCGAACAGCTGCAGAAGCAGCAGCAACAGCTCATCGCGATGAAGGACAGCGAGCTGGCCGCCGCGCAGCAGAACGTGGCCAAGACCAACGCCCAGACCGAAGCCGCGCAGTCCGGTTCGGCGCTGCCGTGGCTCATCGGCGGCGGCGCGCTGCTGCTGGCGCTGCTGGGTGGCTGGTGGATGGGGCGTCGCCCGGCAAAGTCGACGTTCCGCGCGCCGTCGGATTCGGCCGCGGCGACGCCGTCGATCGCCGATGCGTTCGCGGCTGGTCCGGATGTGGATGCGTATGAAGAACCGGAAACCATCATCGAGTCGCCGGTGCACGTCGAGCCGCCTGTGCGTGAGGAACGCGCGCGGACGGATCACGCCCGGGAAGAGCCCGCGTTCGAGCTGACGCCGGAACCGCAGGCACCGGTCCGTCCCGCACCGCAGGCCGCGCCCGCCGCGCCGATCGCGCCCGCGTGGCACATCGCCGCCAACGGCAACGGCCGTCGTGGCCAGGTCGAACCGACGCTCGCCACGCAGCCGGGCCAGGAGCGCCTGGAACTCGCCCGCGCCTACATCGACCTGGGCGACCGCGAAAGCGCCCGCCAGTTGCTGAGCGAAGTCGTCATCAACGGCGACCTCGCCGCGCGCCAGGCGGCGTCGAGGATGCTGCAGGATCTGGGCTGATCCAACGCTCAAGCCCCTCTCCCGCCGGAAGAGGGGTTGGGATGAGAGGGCGCTGCTTGCGAACCGCCGGTTCGCGCACCTTCGAATGCCCGAACGCAATGCGTTCGGGTCGGGCAGGGCAATGAAGCGGCTGCGTCGCAACTCGCGGTGTCCGCAGCGCGTTGTTTTTTTCAGCCCGCGATTTGCCATCCCCCACTGCGCACCGCACGATGCCGCACTGATCCCCGATTCCGGCTCGCACCGGAACGCACGCCTTCCCCCGTGAACACCTCCGCCGAATCCACGACGCCCGACACCGCCCCCACGCACCGCTTCGCCCTTGGCGTCGAATACGACGGCAATGGCTTCAGCGGCTGGCAGCGCCTGAGCAAGCACGGCGAACCCGAGCGCGAAGGAGAGCAGACGTTGCAGGCCGCGCTGGAATACGCCATTTCCTTCGTCGCCGGCCATCCCGTGGAAACGATCTGCGCGGGCCGCACCGATGCCGGCGTGCACGCCGAATGCCAGGTGGTGCATTTCGACAGCCATGCCGTGCGCGATCCGCGCAGCTGGATGCTCGGCGTGACCAGCCGACTTCCGCCGTCGATCGCCGTGCGCTGGTGCCGGCCGGTGGCGCACGATTTCCACGCGCGGTTCTCAGCGCGTGCGCGCCGCTACCGCTATCGCATCCTCAATCGTCCCGTGCGCGCCGCGCTGGGACGTCAGTACCTGAGCTGGGAACGCCGTCCGCTCGACGCCGACGCCATGCATCGCGCGGCGCAGGCGCTGCTGGGCGAGAACGACTTCTCCTCCTTCCGCACAGTGCACTGCCAGTCGCCGCATGCGTGGCGCGAGTTGCAGGAAATCCGCGTCACGCGCACCGGCGATATCGTCGAAGTCGAAGTCCAGGCGAACGCGTTCCTGCACCACATGGTGCGCAACATCGTCGGCAGTCTGCTGATGGTCGGCAGCGGCGAGAAGCCGGAAAGCTGGATCGCGCAACTGCTGGAAACGCGCGACCGCACCGTCGCCGGGCCGACCGCGCCGCCGACCGGACTTGTGTTCCTCGGACCGCGTTATCCGGCGCAATGGAACCTGCCGGCGGAGGTCACGCTGTGAACGCGCCATCGCACACGCGCATCAAGTTCTGCGGCATGACGCGCGCGCAGGACATCGCGCTGGCGAGCGAGCTGGGCGTGGATGCGATCGGCCTGGTGTTCGCGCAGCGCAGTTCGCGGCGGTTGGACATCGAACAGGCGCGCGCGCTGCGTTCGGGCATCGCGGACGGTATCGAGGTCGTCGCGTTGTTCATGGACAACGATGCCGCGCTGGTGCAGCGCGTGATCGACGAAGTGCGGCCGACGCTGCTGCAATTCCACGGGAACGAGGACGAGGCGTTCTGCCGCTCGTTCGGCGTGCCTTACTGGAAGGCGGTCGCGATGGGTGGCGATGTCGCGGCCGATGCGTTGTCGCGTCATCCCGATGCGGTGGCACTGCTGCTCGACAGCCATGCGGCGGGCGGCGCAGGCGGCACCGGGCATCGTTTCGACTGGTCGCGCATTCCCGACGGAACGACGCGGTCGTTCCTGCTCGCGGGTGGGCTGCATCCGGACAACGTGTTCGAAGCCGTGCGCGCCGTGCGGCCGTGGGGCGTGGACGTGTCCAGTGGCATCGAGTCGGCACCGGGCGAGAAGGACGCCGCGAAGATGCGGCGGTTTGTCGAGGAAGTGCGCCGGGCGGATGCTTCGCGCTAGATCGACCTCAGCAAACCATCGTCATCCCGGCGAACGCCGGGACCCAGGCTCGCGAGCCCGCCGCCGCGTCACGCCTCGGCAAGCTGCTCGCGCAGCCACGCCGCCAACATCGCCACCCGCGGATCGTCCGTCCGCCGTCGCGTGACCAGCGCCCATCGCGCCTGCGTTTCGACGAAGCCCCACGGCGCGACCAGCCGTCCCGCGGCAAGATCCTCCGACACCAGCGGCTCCGGCGCGATCGCCACACCCAGCCCCGCGTTCGCCGCTTCCAGCAGGTAGTACAGGTGCGGGAAGCCGGTGCCCATGCGCAGCGTCGCGCCGTCGAGCCCGTTGCGTCGCGCCCAGTCCGACCACGCCTGCGGCCGCGACTGCGTGTGCAGCAGCGCCTCGTCCGCCAGCGCATCCGGTGCGGCGCCGTGCAGCCGCGCGAAGCCGGTGAAACGCGGGCTCATCACCGGGCCGATGCGTTCGGGGGCCAGCTCGTGCACCTGCCAGTCGGCCGGCCACGGGGCCTGGTCGATGAGCAGCGCGGCGTCGAGCCCGGTCAGCGCCGCATCGGGCGTGTTCTCGCTGGCGGCGAGATGCAGGGTGAGGTCGGGGCGCTCGCGTGCGAGGCGGTCCAGTCGCGGGATCATCCACCGCGCCAGCACGCTGCCCGGACAGCCCAGTACCAGCGGCGCCTGCTGCGGGCGGCGGCGCAGTTCGCTCCAGCCCTGGCGGAGCAGGGCGAACGCGCCGTCGGCGGCTTCATGCAGCCGGTGCCCGGCCGGCGTGAGCGCCAGCCCTCGGCCCTCGCGGACGAACAGCGCCGCGCCCAGCGCCTCCTCCAGCGCTTTCAGGTGCCGGCTCACCGCACCGTGGGTGACGTGAAGCTCGTCGGCCGCGCCGCTGACGCTCTCGAGCCGGGCCACGGCCTCGAAAGCGCGCAGGGCGTTGAGCGGGGGTAGGTCTCGGCTCATATGAATCTGTGAGGTTTTCTGACAGAACGATCCGATTTTATGCATGTTCCCGCCGGATGTCGTTCGCTAAAGTCACGACATGTCCCGTCCCGACTTCCATGCCTTCCCCGACGCCTCCGGCCATTTCGGCCGCTATGGCGGACGTTTCGTCGCCGAGACCCTGATCGGCCCGCTGGAGGAACTGGCTGCCGCCTACGATGCCGCGCGTGTCGATCCGGCCTTCAACGCCGAATTCGATGCCGATCTCGCGCACTACGTGGGTCGCCCGAGTCCGATCTATTTCGCGGAGCGGCTGAGCCGCGAGGTGGGCGGCGCGCGCATCCTGCTCAAGCGCGAGGACCTGAACCACACCGGCGCGCACAAGATCAACAACACCATCGGCCAGGCGCTGCTCGCAAGCCGCATGGGCAAGACCCGGATCATCGCCGAGACCGGCGCGGGCCAGCACGGCGTCGCCAGCGCCACGGTCGCCGCGCGGCTCGGGCTGGAATGCGTGGTCTACATGGGCGCCACCGACATCGAGCGCCAGAAGATCAACGTCTACCGCATGAAGCTGCTGGGCGCGACGGTAGTGCCGGTGACCAGCGGTTCGGCGACGCTGAAGGACGCGCTCAACGAAGCGATGCGCGACTGGGTCACCAACGTGCGCGACACGTTCTACATCATCGGCACGGTCGCCGGTCCCGATCCGTATCCGCGCATGGTGCGCGACTTCAACGCCATCGTCGGCCGCGAGGCGCGCGCGCAGATGCTGGCCGAATACGGCCGCCTGCCGGACGCCGTCACCGCCTGCGTCGGCGGTGGCAGCAACGCGATCGGCATCTTCCATGCCTTCCTCAACGACGCCGACGTTCGACTGGTCGGCGCCGAAGCGGCGGGCGAGGGCATCGCCACCGGGCACCACGCGGCCTCGCTGGCGGCGGGACGCCCCGGCGTGCTGCATGGCAACCGCACCTACGTGCTGTGCGACGACGATGGCCAGATCATCGAAACGCACTCGGTCTCCGCGGGCCTGGACTATCCGGGCGTCGGGCCGGAACACGCGTTCCTCAAGGACGCTGGCCGCGCCGATTACGTCGGCGTCACTGACGCCGAGGCGCTGTCGGCATTCCATCAGCTCGCGCGCACCGAAGGCGTCCTGCCGGCGCTGGAATCCAGCCATGCGATCGCGCAGGCGATCAAGCTGGCGCGCGATCTGCCGTCGGACGCGATCGTGCTGTGCAACCTCTCCGGGCGCGGCGACAAGGACGTGCATACCATCGCCGCGCGCGAAGGCATTTCGCTGTAGCGGTATCGGCCGTTCTCCAGACGGCACTCCAGCGGCCTCTCAAGGGGAAGGTCGGGGACGCGGCGGGACCTCCCTCCCTCCCATCCCACGCTTTCCGGACCTTCCCCTTGAGGGGCCGCGCACTCCGACCACGGCATCGCCATGAATCGAATCGACCGACGCTTCACCCAGTTGCGCTCCGATCGCCGAAAGGCGCTGATCCCGTTCGTCACCGCAGGCGATCCGTCGCTGGAAGCCACCGTGCCGGTGATGCACGCGCTGGTGGAGGCGGGCGCGGACGTCATCGAACTGGGCGTTCCGTTCTCCGATCCGATGGCCGACGGCCCGACGATCCAGCGCAGTTCCGAGCGCGCACTGTCGCGCGGTGCCGGTCTGTCGTTCGTGTTCGACAGCGTGCGTCGTTTCCGTGAGCGCGACAGCGATACGCCCGTGGTGCTGATGGGATATCTCAATCCCGTCGAAATCCGCGGCGCAGAGCGTTTCGCACGCGAAGCCACCGCTGCCGGTGTCGACGGTGTGCTGCTGGTCGATCTGCCGCCGGAGGAATCCGACGAGTTTCGTCGCGCGTTCGCGGCGCATGACTTCGCGCTGATCCTGCTCGCCTCGCCAACCACTACGGACGAGCGCATGCAGCGTCTGTGCGCCGACGCGCAGGGCTACCTGTACTACGTCAGCTTCGCCGGCGTGACCGGCGCCGACCAGCTTGATACCGGCGCGGCAAGCGAGCGTCTGCACGCCATCCGGCAGGGCAGCCGCGTGCCGGTGGTTGCCGGCTTCGGCATCAAGGACGCGGCCAGCGCCGCCGCCATGGCGCGCGAGGCGGAGGGCGTGGTGGTCGGCAGCGCCCTGGTGGCGTCGCTGGCGGACGCGCCCAGCCCCGAGGCCGCCGCCATACAGGTGCGCACGTTCCTGGCGCCTCTGCGCGCCGCGCTGGACGCGCTTCCGGTCGCCGCCGATCCCGCCTGAGCGGGACGGCTGGCGCTGACGCCCGCTGCGCTACACTGCCCCGCTTCGGCCGGGGCCCGCTCCGGCTTTCTTCACGCCTGAACGGGAATACTCTCAACGCATGTCCTGGCTCAAGAAACTCATGCCCTCGGGCATCCGCACCGAAACCGGCGCAGCCAAGCGCCGCAGCGTGCCCGAAGGCCTGTGGGAAAAATGCGACCGCTGTGGCGCGGTGCTGTACCGCCCCGAGCTCGAGGAAAACCTCGAGGTCTGTCCGAAGTGCAACTACCACATGGCCATCCGTGCGCGCGTGCGTCTGACCGCGCTGCTGGATGAAGGCAGTACGCGCGAGATCGCCGCCGAACTCGGCCCGACCGACGTGCTCAAGTTCAAGGACCAGAAGCGCTACGCCGACCGCATCAAGGCCGCGCAGAAGTCCACCGGCGAGCGCGACGCGCTGATCGCGATGGAAGGCACGCTCAAGCAGCGTCCGCTGGTCGCCGCCGCGTTCGACTTCGCTTTCATGGGCGGCTCGATGGGTTCGGTCGTCGGCGAGCGCTTCACCCGCGCGGCCGAACGCGCCGTCGAACTGGGCTGTCCGTTCGTCTGCTTCACCGCCACGGGCGGTGCGCGCATGCAGGAAAGCCTGTTCTCGCTGATGCAGATGGCCAAGACGTCGGCGGCGCTCGCACGCATGCGCGCGCGCGGCCTGCCTTTCATCTCGGTGATGACGCACCCGACCACCGGCGGCGTGTCCGCCTCCTTCGCGATGCTGGGCGACCTCAATCTCGCCGAGCCCGAAGCCCTCATCGGTTTCGCCGGCCCGCGCGTGATCGAACAGACCGTGCGCGAGACGCTGCCGGAAGGTTTCCAGCGTTCGGAATTCCTGCTCGACCACGGCGCGCTCGACCAGATCTGCGACCGCCGCGAACTGCGCGATCGCCTCGCCACGCTGTTCGCGCTGATGATGAAGCAGCCGCAGCCGCCGGTGGACGAACCCGTCGTCAACGGGGGCGCTGCATGAGCCGGCGGTACTTCGGTACCGACGGCATCCGCGGACGTGTAGGCGAAGGGCCGATCTCGGCCGACTTCGTCCTGCGCCTGGGTAATGCCTACGGCCACGCGCTGGCGCGCCGAGACTGGCGCAACCCGGTGGTCATCATCGGCAAGGACACGCGCATTTCGAACTACATGTTCGAAGCCGCGCTTGAAGCTGGCCTCGTCGCCGCGGGCGTCGACGTGCAGCTGATGGGGCCGATGCCGACGCCGGCCGTCGCGCACCTGACGCATTCGATGCGCGCCGACGGCGGCATCGTGATTTCCGCCTCGCACAACCCGCATCACGACAACGGCATCAAGTTCTTCTCGGCCGAAGGCGAGAAGCTCGACGATGCCACCGAGCTGGCGATCGAAGCCGCACTCGATCATCCGTTCCGCACCGTGCCGTCCGAGCAGCTCGGCAAGGCCGTGCGCACGCGCGATGCGCTGGGTCGCTACATCGAACACTGCAAAAGCTCGGTGCCCAAGGGCTTCGACCTGGGTGGCCTGCGCATCGCGATGGACTGCGCGAATGGCGCGACGTATCAGCTCGGCCCGCTCGTGCTGCGTGAGCTGGGCGCGCGCGTGGATGCCATCGGCATTGATCCCAACGGCATCAACATCAACGACGGCGTGGGCTCGACCCATCCGGACACGCTGGTCCAGCACGTCCGCGCGACCGGTGCCGACATCGGCATCGCCTTCGATGGCGATGGCGATCGCGTGCTGTTCGTCGACGGCAATGGCGCGGTCTGCGATGGCGACGACCTGCTGTACGTTCTGGCGACCGACTGGCAGCAGTCCGGCCGCCTTCGCGGTCCGGTGGTCGGTACGCTCATGACCAACTACGCGCTGGAACGCGCGCTGGCCGAACGCGGCATCGGTTTCATCCGTGCGAAGGTGGGCGACCGTTACGTGCACCAGCAGCTGGTCGCCAACGACGCGGTGCTGGGTGGCGAAGCGTCGGGCCACATGCTGTGCCTGGATCGCGCCAACACCGGCGACGGCATCGTCAGTGCGCTGCAGGTGCTGGAAGTGCTCAAGCGTCGCGGCGTTTCGCTGCGCGAGGCGCTGGGCGATTTCCGCAAGGTGCCGCAGAAGACGGTGAACGTGCGCTTCGCTGCCGGTTCGAAGCCGGCCGAAGCCGATTCGGTGAAGGCCGCATTGGCGTTGGCCGAACAGGCCGTTTCCGGGCGTGGTCGCGCGTTCCTGCGCCCGTCGGGGACCGAGCCGGTCGTGCGCGTCACCGTGGAAGCCGATGATGCGACGTTGATGCAGGACACGCTCGACAAGCTTGCCGCTGCGGTTACGGCTGCGGCGTAGATTCGAGTCGCTGCAAGGAAAGCCCGGCTATTGCCGGGCTTTTTTTTGGCCGATGTAGCGGTGCGTACTCGCGACCAGTACTCGGCGCCTATCCGGGCTACGACAACCCGCTGCGTTTCAGGCCGCTTTCAAATCGACGACCGTAGCCAACGCATCGTCCACGTGATTCGCAACGCGTTCGAACAGTTCCGCCAACGCATCCGGCGAGATGATGATGCTTTCGGGGATTTCGCTGCGCGCCTGCGTGAACTGCGAGAGCAGGCGCAGGTGGTCGCGCGTGTCGATCAGCGAATCGTGGGCGGAGCGGGGCAACAGGTAGCCGCGGAATTCCGCGGGGATCTTGCGAGGTTCCTTGCTCATGCGATGTCTCCAGCAAACCAGCCGGCTCGCGCCGGGACATCCGGCGCGAGGTGTCGGGAGGTTCGAAGCCGCAAACAGTCGGCGGGCGTATTTCCTCTTTCGAGGTGTTGTATTAGCCGCCCTCCCGACGCAGAACTGCACCGCGTCGTTCCCGTGCCAAAGAAATAGACACAAGAAACCCGCCTCTGAATCGGTGGCGGGTTACCGCTGTTTGCGGAGCTTCGACGCTCCTTGCAACCGAGTTTGCTTACGCCGATTACGCCCGATCAATAAGCCTTAATCGCATGCAAGCGAGAAGCATCGCGCCACATCACGTGCGGACTTTCGAAGATCAAGGTGGGTTCCAGCTTTCGCTGGAATGACGGATGTGGGCGGATGGCGTGGCAGCCTGGGTCCCGGCCTTCGCCGGGATGACGATGTCATGTGGACAACCCATCCGCGGAACCTGCGCGGCGAGGCATTGCGTGTTGCCGGCGATGTCACCTGCGGAACTCACCGCTTCTGGAACCGCGTCAACATCTCCCACGATTCGCTCACCGCTTCGGCCGAAACTTCCGCATCCGGCACCGGCTCGTAATTGCGATCCACCACCGTCGCCGAACCGAAGTTGTCGAACAGGTAGATCAGCGCGCCATCGCGGATGCCGCGCCGCGACCAGCTTTCCACCAGCAGCGGACGCTTGCGCGGAAGCTCGCCGAACAGGTCAAGGCCCGTCGAGTAATCCCTGCTGTCGCTTCCGCAACCCAGCGCATGGCGCATCACCGTCGGCACGAAGTCCTCGTGCGACGTCTCGGCATCCACGCGACGCGCCGGACGCCCCGGCCAGTGCAACACGAACGGCGTGCGCAGCTGGTAGTCCGAGAAGTTGCCGTTGTGGCCCCAGTAGTTCTTGTGCAGGTCGTTGAACTCCTCACCGTGGTCGCCGGTAATGAGCACCACGGTGTTTTTCGCCAGCGGGCTCTTCGCCAGCGTCTGCAGCAGCTCACCGATCAACGCGTCGCTGTAGTGCACGGCCGCGCGATAACGGTTGAATTCCGGCGTCGGGTCGTGGTCCGGGCCGAGGTTGAGGAAGTTCACGTCCTGCGCCATTGGCTGGAACGGCGAGCGGTAGCCCTCCGGCAGGTGGTACGGCGCGTGCGGCGAATCCAGGAACACGAAGCCGAAGAACGGCTTTCCCTTCGGATGCTTCTGGATGTCGGCCTGCATTCGCGATACGACGTAGCGGTCGCGTTCGGCGCTCTTCTCCTTCGGCGGCCCGATGACGATGCCGTCGCGCACCGCCGAGAACACCGTGCGGTCGAACTCCGGGCTGTACAGCGGCGCGCTGCCGTAGATGTGCATCGCATACTGGTCGGCGAGCATGCGGTCGATCATCACCGGCCCGCGCTGCTGCGCGAGCATCGCCTGCCAGTAGCCACCGGGCAGGCCGTACATCAGGCCGAACAGGCCGTAGCGCGTCGCGTTGCCGGTGCTGTAGTGGTTCTGGAACCACTGCGCGTCCTGCGCGTAGCGCCAGGTGTTGGGCATCACGGCCGGATCGAGCACGTCGTGGCGCAGCGATTCGACCAGGATCACCAGCACGTTCATCGACGGCGCCGCGGCGCATTGCGGCGCGCTGCGCGGATAGCCCAGACGATCGCTGGCCTCGGGAAGCTCGGCGGCCTGCACGGTCTGCACGCCGAAGCGATGCAGCGCGTTCTTCAGGGTGATCGGCTGCGCCCACGGGATGTAGGTCAGCTGCGACATCACGGCGCGATCGCCGCGCGCGTCCGAGTACGCGGCCATGCCCTGGCTGACCAGGAACAGCACGCCGGCGATCCACCACGTCGCGCGGATGCGCATCAGCGCGGGCCGTCGACGCAGTGCCTGCCACCACAGCCGCGCCGCGCCGATTTCCAGCGCCAGCAGCGTGGCCGCGCCCAGCGCGATCAGCGTCCACATCTTCGCGGAGAACGTGACCTGATCCTGCAGCGCGCCGCCGAAGATCATGTTCGCCACCATCGCGTTGAGGTGGAAGCGATACAGCGCGAACACCTTCGCGTCCGCGAGCAGCAGCAACAGCCACAGCGTCTGCAGCAGCACGGCCGCGCCGATCATCCAGCGCGGATTGCGCGTGATGCGGCCCAGCAGGTACGCCGGCAATGCGACCAGCGTGCCGAAGAAGATGAAGTGGCCTGGCAGGGCCAGCAGCAGGAACAACGCCGAATGCCAGGCGCTGCCGGCTTCGGTCAGGGGGATGTTGCTGAGGGTGATCAGGCAGGCCAGTGCGGCGTTGCCCAGGATCAATCCAGTGAGCCAGGCGAGCGAACGCTGGCGCAGGGGTGGGGTGACGGATTCCATTCGGACCGTGGGGGGAGTGGGGGAGGTCGGGGAGAAAAAAGCTCGCCATTATCGGGCAACGCCTGTTTGCGAGCCCATGCGGAAAGGCATCCCGTCCGGAACGCTCCGGTGCGCCGCCGTCGCCTCGGCGGACCCGGGCGCCCGGGCGGTATCATGTGCGGCTTCCAACCCGCCCGATCCGCAGGAACCCGACGTGAACCGCATCCCGACCCTCGACATCCGCCGCTTCAGCGACCCCGCCAGCCCGGCCGATCGCGAGGCCTTCGTGGCCGAGCTCGGCGCGGCGTACCGCGAGTGGGGCTTCTGCGGCATCCGCGGCCACGACATCTCCGATGCGCAGATCGACACTGCCTACGACGTGTTCAAGCGCTTCTTCGCGCTGCCGGACGAGGTCAAGCGCAAGTACAACGTCCCCGGCAGCGGCGGCGCCCGCGGCTACACGCCCTTCGGCGTGGAGACGGCGAAGGATTCCAAGCACTTCGACCTGAAGGAGTTCTGGCACGTCGGCCGCGAGATCCCGCGCGATTCCAGGTACGCCGACGTGATGCCGCCGAACCTGTGGCCGGAGGAAATCCCGGAGTTCCGCGAAATCGCCTACGGCCTGTACCAGTCGCTGGACCAGCTGGGTTCGCGCGTGCTGAGCGCGCTGGCGCTGCACATCGGCCTGCCGGAGACGTATTTCTCCGACAAGACCAACCAGGGCAATTCGATCCTGCGCCCGATCCATTACCCGCCGATCACCGCCGACGACGTGCCGAACGTGCGCGCCGGCGCGCATGAGGACATCAACCTCATCACGCTGCTGGTCGGCGCCAGCGCCGAGGGCCTGGAAGTGCTCTCGCGCAAGGGCGAGTGGGTGCCGTTCACCGCGAACGCCGACACCATCGTGGTCAACATCGGCGACATGCTGCAGCGCCTGACCAACCACGTGTATCCGTCGACGACGCACCGCGTGGTTAACCCGAAGGGCGACAAGGCGCGTCAGCCGCGCTATTCCACGCCGTTCTTCCTGCATCCGAACCCGGATTTCGTGATCGACGTGCTGCCTTCGTGCGTCACGGCCGAAAACCCGAGCCGTTACCCGGAAGCGATCACCGCGCACGGTTACCTGGAAGAGCGCCTGCGCGAGATCAAGCTGAAGTAATCAGCTGTCGCCAGCGCGTATCGCAATACCGGTCGCCTGCAGCGCTTCGCGCCAGGCGGCCATTTTTTTTGCGAACGCCACCGATGCGTTCGCCGGGCTCGTCGAAGGCAGCCGCCATGCGCGCAGGCCGAAGGCGTCCAGCGGCGGCCCGAAGCGCCGATACGCGGCCTCCGCCTTCGCGCCGTTGAAGATCACCGCCGTCAAGTTCGAATGACGCCGGAAAAAGGCGGCGAAATCGTTCGCCTGCGCGGTCGCGTCGACGATCGCCGAATCCAGGCTGCCCTCGCGCTCGCAGCGATCGAGCACGTCCCACAGCGCGATGCCCGCGGCCTTCAATCGCGTGAGCCGGCGTGCGTAGGGCAGGGTAGGGTCGGCGCCGATCAACTCGCCCATGATCGGCCAGAAGCCGTTGCGCGGATGCGCGTAATAGCGGCTCGCCTGGAGGGACGCGACGCCCGGCATGCTGCCCAGCACGAGCACGCGCGCATCGCGCGCGGCAACGGGCGGGAAACCTTGCAGGAGTAGCGCATCCGCGCGCGGTGGCGTGGCCATGGGACGGATTCTCGCCGACGTGGAGTAAACTTGCCGCCGCTCGCGGGCCGGTCGTGCCGCCGTGCGAACCCGAAGGACGCTGAAGGAGTGGCCATGCGCCGCAAAATCGTTGCCGGAAACTGGAAGCTGCACGGCGATCGCAGTTTCGCGCTCGCGCTGCTGGACGCGCTCGTCGCGATGCCGGCGCCGCAGGGCGTGGAGCGCCTGATCCTGCCGCCGCTGCCGTACCTGGCCGGCCTGGTCGTGCGTTACGGCGAGAAGGGCCTGACCTTCGGCGCGCAGGACGTCAGCGAGAACCAGAAGGGCGCCTACACGGGCGAAGTGTCGGCGACGATGCTCAAGGACGTCGGCGTGGGCTACGGCCTGGTCGGCCATTCCGAACGCCGCCAGTACCACGGCGAAACCAGCGAGCTGGTCGCGCGCAAGTTCCTCGCCTGCAAGGCCGCGGGCCTGACGCCGATCCTGTGCGTGGGCGAGAGCCTGTCCGAGCGCGAGAACGACCAGACGCAGTGGCGCATCGCCAAGCAGCTGGCGCCGCTGTTCGACCTGGGCGGCAAGGATGTGTTCGATGGCGCGGTCGTCGCGTACGAGCCCGTCTGGGCCATCGGCACCGGCCGGACCGCAACGCCGGAGCAGGCCCAGGAGGTCCATGCATTCATCCGTAGCGAAATCGCTGCACGCGATGCTAGAATCGCTGGCTCGCTACCGATCCTGTACGGCGGTAGCGTGAAGGCCGACAATGCCGCCGCGCTGTTCGCGCAGCCGGACGTCGATGGCGGCCTGGTCGGAGGCGCCTCGCTGGTCGCCGAAGACTTCCACGCCATCGCGGTTGCGGCGGCACCCTGAAGTACCCACCGATTCGTTGAATCCACTTCGTAGAACCTCACGATGCTGTTGCTGCTCAACGTCATCTATGTGCTGATCGCGATCGCGATGGTTGCGCTGATCCTGATGCAGCGCGGCGCAGGCGCCCAGGCCGGTTCCGGCTTCGGTGGCGGCGCGTCGGGCACCGTATTCGGTGCGCGCGGTTCGGCGAACTTCCTGTCCAAGGCGACGAAGTGGCTCGCGGTCGCGTTCTTCGCGATCAGCCTCTTCATGGCCTGGAACGCGACGCACCGGGCCACGGGTACCACCGCCGCAGCGCCGAGCGGCGTGATGGCCGAAGTTCCGGCGGCCCCGGGCGCACCCGCGCCGGCCACCGGCAACGCCGCGGTTCCGACCGCGCCGACGACGGCTCCGGCCCCGGCCAGCACCGCTCCCGCGAGCGCCGTGCCGCAGGCGCCGGCCGCGCAGGAGACGGTTCCGGCCGCTCCGGCGCCCGCCCAGCAGGCGCCCGTCGAGCAATCGCCGGAACCGGCAAAGCCGCAAACCCCTTCGGGCGGCTGATTTAACGCGGTAAACTTTGTTTTCATCGGCCCGGCACGGATTGCCGGGTACGGTCAGCGATGACCGGAGCGATCAACGCCTACACGGCCAGATCGCGTCAGGACGACGACATGCCAGCGATGGCGTGAGGTTTGATTGCCCAGGTGGCGGAATTGGTAGACGCACTACCTTGAGGTGGTAGCGACGTAAGTCGTGGGGGTTCGAGTCCCCCCTTGGGCACCACACCGAACAACACAGCTGTAAGTGTGTTTGCAGCACCAGTAGCACAAGCACCACCGACCGAGGTGCGGCACGCACGGCGGGCCGAGTCTCGCGCGGGGATCACCCAAAGGCGGCTGCCGCCGAGCCAGGTCGCGAAACGCGATCGAGCTAAACGAAGCGAGAACACCGAGTGCTGGCCGAATACCTGCCGACCCTGCTGTTCCTGATCGTCGCCGGAGGTATCGGCGTCGCCCTGCTGGTGGTGGGCAAGGTGCTCGGCCCCCAGCGTCCGTCGATCGAGAAGCTGTCGCCGTACGAGTGCGGCTTCGAGGCGTTCGAGGACGCGCGCATGCAGTTCGACGTGCGCTACTACCTCATCGCGATCCAGTTCATCATCTTCGATCTGGAAATCATCTTCATCGTGCCCTGGGCCACCGTGTTCCGCGAACTCGGTGTCGTCGGCCTGATCGAAATGGGCATCTTCGCCGGCATGCTGCTGCTCGGCTTCATCTACGTCTGGAAGAAGGGAGCACTCGAATGGGAGTGATCCAGAGCGTCTCTGACCTCATGCACAACCCGCTGCCCGAAGGGCAGCTGGACGACATCCTGCGCCCCGAGGGCGACAACCCGCTGCTGCAGAACGGCTTCGTGACCACGAGCATGGACGCGCTGTGGAACTGGGCGCGCACCGGCTCGATGTGGCCGATGACGTTCGGCCTGGCGTGTTGCGCCGTCGAGATGATGCACGCCGGTGCCGCGCGCCTGGACCTGGACCGCTACGGCGTGGTGTTCCGCCCGTCGCCGCGCCAGTCCGACGTGATGATCGTGGCCGGCACGCTGGTCAACAAGATGGCCCCGGCGCTGCGCAAGGTCTACGACCAGATGCCGGATCCGAAGTGGGTCATCTCGATGGGCAGCTGCGCCAACGGCGGCGGCTACTACCACTACTCGTATTCGGTGGTGCGCGGTTGCGACCGCGTCGTGCCGGTGGACGTCTACGTCCCGGGCTGCCCGCCGACGGCCGAAGCGCTGGTGTACGGCATCCTGCAGCTGCAGAAGAAGATCCGTCGCGGCACGAACTTCGGCGAAAACATGCAGGGCGTGCGCTGACATGGCCCAGCCCTACGATTTCATGGACGCACAGGCGCTCTCCGGGCGCCTGACCGCGCGTTTCAACGACGCGATGGTCGTCGTCGCGCCGGCCCGCAGCGAAGTCACGCTCGACGTCGCCGCATCGCAGTGGCTCGCAACGGCCATCGCGCTGCGCGACGAGTTCGGCTTCGAGATGTGCGTGGACGTCAGCGGCGTCGATTACCTCAGCTACGGCAGCGACGAGTGGGACACCGACGTGTCCTCCGAAGGTTTCTCGCGTGGCGTTGAAGGCAAGAGCGCCGGCCGTTTCGTCTGGGGCGAGCAGCCCAATGGCGCCGCCGCGGCGCCGGAGCGCCGCTTCGCCGCGGTCGCGCACCTGCTGTCGTGCCAGCACAACCTGCGCCTTCGCCTGCGCACGTTCGCCGACAAC
>Ga0209050_1000602_pt1 | contig 57277 bp, 49 predicted proteins | sample Araplavi_mTSA_r2_FD_184276 | JGI IMG/M metagenome (GOLD analysis project Ga0209050, IMG submission 184276) | Arabidopsis root microbial communities from North Carolina, USA - plate scrape MF_Cvi_mTSA_r2 (SPAdes) (version 2) | ecosystem: Host-associated > Plants > Roots > Endosphere | place: USA... | reverse complement strand
TGTGGGTTTCGTCGCTCATGGAAAGTGCGGGTCGTCTCCTAAAGCAGCGACCGGCAGACTTGTCGAGGGGCAGGCCACCAAAGCGCACCCCGGCCGATCTTCCCCGAGGCTGAAAAAGCCCGCTTATCGCTTGCCGGCCGGCACCCGGCTGATCGGCCCGGTCGGGCGCAGCGGGTCGATTTCCGAAGCCACCGGCTGAACGGTGATCCACGCCACGCGGAACCCAGCATCGACCAAGGCCGCCCGCAGCGAATCGCGGGAAATGGTGTGCGGATCGAAGCGGACCGCGACCAAACCACCATAGACATTGGCATCCTGCACGCCGCTGATCGGCCGGAGCAGATCGAGGATTCGATGCCCCTGGGCCGCCGAATGTTCTCCCTCGATGGCGATTTCCGCATCCTGAAGCACTCCGGCTCCACCGATCACCTGGTCAATTTCATGCGGCATACTCATCGGGCATACTCGGGTTTAGGTTCACCTTCGCGGTCGAAATAACTGAGCCGATCCTCCCACGGAGGCAAGTGCTGGGTAAATCCGCGGGAATCCATTCGCACTCCGCCGAAACCTTCGTGGCGGGCCGTTTCGTCGAGGGCCCCGCAAAAGCCCGCGAGATCTTCCGCAAAAATGGCCGTGATGGCCCGTTTCAGGGCTCGTTTTTCGCCGGCGTTCAGTTTGTTCAGTGCCGAACTCAGTTCCGATTCGGTTCCGGCTCCGGCTCCATCGGACACCCGGCCTTCCAAGAGATCGTTCAACCGCTGGACGGGGTGATTCCAGAGATGGCCAAGAGCAAGGATGCCCAAATGGTCGGTGAGGTCTTTCATGACAGCATGGTACTTCCCGGTGCAGTAATGATTCGCCGCCAACCTCGCGGGTGGATGCCGCTTGGGCGATGTTATTTTTACCCGCGAACCCGCTCAGCCTGAGGCCCTCGAGCCATTTTCTCAGGGCAATTCGGGAGGGGTTTTATCTGTTGATTACCCCTCGGAAATCAGGCGCAGATCCGGCAAAAAAATTTTCGTTTCCGGCGCAGGATCGCCGGTTTTCCTGCCGCCGCGGCGGAGGCAGCCTTTCTAGTAAAGACTGCTCTCCACCGCCGGCGGGAGAGGTCAAACGGCCGCTGAATCATCGTTCAGATAGGCGCACGCGAAGTCGGCCATGGCCGATTCCAACGCATCTTCTGCGGAGAGACCGGCGCCGAGGTAGGCCAGGCTCAAGCTCAGCACGCGATCTTCGCGTGGGTCCATGGACATGCGACAGGTGCGGCGTTCGGGACGACGCGTTTCGTTTTGGGGCGTATTCATTGCTCGTGTTCTTTCAGGTTTTGGGTTTTTCCCCGGGAACCCGAGCTGCCTTGCGGTGGAAACAAAAAGCCCACCGCCTTGCAGCGGTGGGTTGCGGAGTCTTTAGGTACTGGTTTGTTTCGTACTTTTAGAGTCCTGGTCCACCGCTGGGTGCGACGACAACGGATACAATAGCGACTACTACTACTGCCGAAATCGAAGCAGCCACAACTACGACCGAATGCCAAAGGCCAGCGCGAAGGCTGGCGAGCGGTTTCGAGGTGTAGTTGGTGGAGCCGAAACTCATGAAGGCTGCGCCCCTAACCCATTCGTTTTGATCCGTCAACTCCGAGTCTGAGCTGAAGCGAATCTTTTCTTCCGTGGTTCACGCAGCCCTCTGCGTGAAATGAAAAGATCACCCTGCGCCAAAGGCGCAGGCATGCCTCGCTTCACGCAGGGGGCTGCGTGAACCACGGAGCAGCTATCACGTCCCTCGCCTACTCTCCCGTCTCCACAGGCTTTCCGCCCATCTTGCCTTTCGCTTGCGTGAGCAACTGGCGCTCTGCCCGGGTCAGGCTGTTGAACCCGGTGCGATTGATCTTTTCGAGGATGGGATCGATCTCTTCGGCGATGAATTGCTCCGCCGGCATGCGGGCCAGGCGAGCTTCGCGCTGGCGCTTTTCAAAGACCATCCGCTGAAACCAGAACGGCTGGCCAAAGCCCAATTGCCGCGCGTACACCCACCCCACCAGGCAGCCCACAAACACCCCGACCGGACCGGTCTTCACCGCCGTGTGGGTGTACCAGCAGAGCACGCCGAGCAACGCCAACCCGAGGCCGAAATACTTCGCCCGCAGCATCACCGGGATAACGAGGAAGAGATGCCCACGGACCTCCAGCCCCGGCAGCACGGTGGCAAACGCTGCGACCAGCGCCGCGGTACCCGCCGAAATCCCAACGACCTGAGCCTCCGGCATGAGGAAAACCTGCGCCAGGCCCCCGGTCACCTGCGCGAGCAGGAAAATACCGAGCGTGTGCCGTGGACCGGTGATCGATTCCACATCCCGGCCGGCAAAGAAAAACAGCAAAAGGTTTCCGACGAGATGCAGCGGATTCGTGTGCAGCGCGCCGTAGGTGAGCAGCTGCCACCACTGATGCAACACCACGGTGCCGCGATCCAAAGCCAGGTAGTCCTGCAACCAGCCGGGCTTGGCCAGCGGATCCGGTTGCAGCCACTCCAGGATCAATTGCGCCACATAAACCAAGGCCACCAGCGCGACTCCCAGCACTGTCACCGAAGGACGCCCACCGGACCATTTGCGCAGAAAGGTATGCGTTTGGCGTCGGGAGGGTCGCATGTTGCTGCGAAACTAGGCACGCCGACCCGGGTTGCAAACCGGAAAACCAACGATTCCCGCTATTTTTAACCCCGAAGACGCAAAGGCACGAAATAGAGGAAGGCAGACGCTATCCGGCAGACATTCGCTTTCGTTAAGCGTTCCTTAAGCAAAGACGCATTTACGAAAACACACCGCCGTACCCGCGCCCTTTCGCGCTCTTCGAGTCTTCGGGGTAAAGGCGGACGTTTAGTCCTCCGGCAGCGGCTGGCCTTTGGTCTCATGCAGCAGCGAGACCGCGATCAGGCCCACCAGGAATACGCCGCTCAGCCAGCAGGCGGCATCGCGGAAGGCCGTGAGTTTGGCCTCGGGAGTGGTCGCGCCCATGGCGAGGCCCTTCTGAAGCACGCCCAGCGTGAAAGGCCCGCTGGCCGCGATGAAGCGGCCGACATTGTAGCAGAAGCTGGTGCCAGTGCTGCGGAGGCGGGTCGGGAAGAGTTCCGGCAGATAGATGGCAAAGCCGGCAAACACCCCGAGCTGGAAGAAGCCCATGATGAAAGTGAGATACAGGTGCTCCTTGCCATTAAAGAACCGGAAGAAGCTGAAGGTGGCGAGGAAGGCGCCGATGAAAGCCACCACAAAGGTCCGCTTCCGGCCCCACTTCTGCGCGAGCATGGTGAAAGTGAGCATGCCGGTGAAGGCGCCGATGTTCTGCACGATGCCGTTGATCCCGATCCACTCCGGCTTGGCCGCGGCCAGCTTCGCCCCAGTCACCCCTTCCTTGATCAGCGAAGCTTCCATCACCGAGCCGACGAGTTCCGGAGAGAAGAAGCCGACGCCCCAGAGCCCGACGACGCCCGCGATGCAGAGGAGTGTGCCGAGGAGGGCGTGTTTGCGCCACTGCGCCTCCCCGAGGAGCGAAGCGTAGGAGCCAAACTTCACGCCCGAGAGTTTGCCGGCTTCGCGCGCCTTCACCCATTTCTCCGGTTCCTTGAGCCGGATCTGGATGAACACGCAGAGGAAGGCCGGCAGCGCACCGACCCAGAACATATATTTCCAGGTCTCGCTCGCCGGGATCGAACCCGAGGCGACCTGGCGGCCGAAGTAAATGCTGATCAAACCCGCGGTCACATTGCCCACGGCGGAAAGCGCCTGGAGCGTCCCGAGGGCGCCGGTGCGGCTGCGATCGGGGAGGCTGTCCGCGACCAGCGCGACGGCGAGGCCGAAGACGCCGCCGACGCCGAGACCGGTCATCAGGCGGAACATATCGAACTGGAGGGGCGTCTTGGCGAAAGACGAGAGGCCGGTGAAGAGCGAATAAATCAGCACCGTGAGCGCCAGGGTCTTGGCGCGGCCAATGCGATCACCGATGGAACCGAAAATCAGGCCGCCCGTGGCCCAGCCGATCATAAACCACATGGTGGCGAACCCGCCCGCCTGGTTCAGGACATCGATCGGCGTACCCGCCGGGTGCAGGGCTTTCATCGCGCTGCTCCGAGCCAGGATGAAAAGCTGTTGATCCAGGCAGTCGAAAAGCCAGGCCAGGGAAGCGACGGCGAAAACAAACCAGTGGTACGGAGTGAGATCTTTCCACCAGGGTTGTTGGGCGGGAGCGGAGGACATAAGGCGCGGAGGTTTCAGGGAGTGCCACGCGACTGACAAACAAATTCGCATGGCGGGTTTCGGGCGGGTAAATCCGCGAAGCCGACATTTCTGCACCTGCTTTTTTTCAGTATACGGATCAATATGGTGGCACCCGGCCGTGCAGGCCGGTTTTTCTGTCTGCCGCTGCCGCCAACCTTCATTCCCACACCCGCCCCACCGTGCGCTTCGCCCCAGCCCTTCGTCTCGCCGCCCTGCTTGCCCTCACTACTCCGGCCTTCGCTTCCGCCGAGGAATTTTTGCCCGGCGTGCGCCGGATCGTTTTCCTCGGCGATAGCATCACCTACGCGGGGCACTACGTGGATCAGTTCGAGGCTTACCTGGCGGTGCGTTTTCCCGAGCGGTCGTTCGAAGTGCTCGATCTCGGGTTGCCGAGCGAGACCGTCTCCGGGCTGTCCGAGCCGGGCCATGCCGGCGGCAAATTCCCCCGCCCCGATCTGCACGAGCGGCTCGACCGGGTGCTGGCGAAGACCAAACCTGATCTCGTGATCGCCTGCTACGGCATGAACGACGGCATCTATGCGCCGTACAGCGAGGAGCGCTTCGCCAAGTATCGCGAGGGCATCGAAAAGCTGCGGGCCAAGGTCCTCGCGACGGGGGCGAAGATCGTGCACATCACGCCGCCGGTTTTCGACGTGGAACCAATCCGGGCCAAGACCGATCCGACCGGGAAAGACCCGGCGGTGATGTTCACCGACTACGACGAAGTGCTCACGCACTACTCGGAATGGCTGCTCTCGCAGCGCTCCGCCGGCTGGGTGGTCATCGACCAGCATCGCGTGATGCGCAGCGTGCTCGATGCCCGCCGCGCGGGTGATCCGGCGTTCACTTTCTCCAAAGATGGCGTGCACCCCACCGAAGCGGCGCACTGGATTTTTTCCATGGAACTCGTGGGCGAACTCAGCGGCGCCGAGCGCCCCTCAGCGATGGAACTCATGAATCGCCTGCGCGATCCCGCGTTTGCCCCGGATTTTCTCGCCTTGATCAGCCAGCGCCGCCGCCTGCTCTCCGACGCCTGGCTCACGGATATTGGCCATCAACGCCCCGGCATGAAAAACGGCCTACCCATCGCCGAAGCCGAAACCAAGGCGAAAGAGTTGAGCGAGCGCATCCAGAAACAAGCCCCGCTCCTCGCCGACTCGAAGGAAACCAAGCCGCTCTGAACGATTGAGAAAGACCGTGGCGCCAAGGCGCTCTTTCTGGATGGAGCACTCGACTCGAGTGCTCCACCCAGAATGCCCCTGATGCCCACGCCTTCTGGAAAAAGTTACGGGGTTGCCTAAAATGCTATCGCAGCAACTTCCCCCCGGTCGTCACCGTGCCGCACAGTTCGCGCAAACTTCCTTCTCGGGCTTTCTATTTGGCTCAAGTCCACGATAGTACCCATCTTATGCCCTTTCGTGCCCTTGGTCTTGGCGACCGTATTTTCAAAGCGATCCAGGAAGCTGGTTACACCGAACCCACGCCGATCCAGGCCGCAGCCATCCCGGAAATCATCGCCGGGCACGATCTCATCGGTATCGCCCAGACGGGCACCGGCAAGACGGCGGCTTTCACGTTGCCCATGCTCTCGCGGCTGGCGGGGTTGATCGATCCTCGCAGCCCGCTGCGGACGCGCGTGCTGATCCTCGCGCCGACGCGCGAACTGGTCGTACAGATCGAAGAAAACGTGCGCGCCTACGCGAAATATCTGCCTGAGATTCGTATCGCCACGATCTTTGGCGGCGTGAGTGAGCGCCCGCAGATCGATGCGCTGCGCAAAGGCGCCGACCTCATCATCGCCACCCCGGGGCGTCTGCTCGATCTCATGCAGGCCCGCCACGCGGATTTCTCCGGGCTCACCTTCCTTGTGCTCGATGAAGCCGACCGCATGCTCGACATGGGTTTCATCCCGCAAATCCGCCGGATCGTGAAAGCCCTGCCGGTGAAACGGCAGACCCTCCTTTTCTCCGCGACGCTTTCGAAAGAAATCGAATCGCTGACCAAGGAATTCCTCCACCACCCGAAGACCGTACAGATCGGCCGCCGCTCAAACCCGGCGGAAACCGTGACGCAACTCGTCTACGAAGTGCCGAAGCACCTGAAACCCTCGCTTCTCGTCCACCTGCTGGAAAACCCGGACATGAATATGGTGCTGGTCTTCAGCCGGACGAAACACGGCGCCGACCGGATCGCGCGCAAGCTGGAGCAACACCAGATCAAGTCCGCGACGCTGCACTCGAATCGCTCGCAAAATCAGCGTCTGCGGGCGCTGGCCGATTTCAAATCTGGCGCGGTTCGCGTGCTCGTCGCCACCGATATCGCGGCGCGCGGCATCGATGTGGACGGCATTTCCCACGTGGTAAATTTCGATTTCCCGCTGCACGCGGAAGACTACGTGCACCGCATCGGCCGCACGGGCCGGGCTCAGGCGGTGGGCGACGCGATCAGTTTTGTCGGCGACTCCGATGAACACTCCTCGTTGCGCAGCCTCGAAAAATTCATCGGCCGCGGCATCGTGCGCAAACGCGCGGAAGATTTCGACTACACCGCAGCCGCTCCGCCGCAGCCGCCTCGCCAGCCCAATCGTGGTGGTGGCGGCGGGGGTGGTCCGCGTGGGGGCGGAGGCGGAAATCGTGGAGGTGGCCGTCCGCAAGGCGGCGCTCGTGGCAGCCGTGGTCCGCGCCCGCAGGGCAGCGGAGGCGGCGGCGGACGCCAGGATCGCTTCGGCGGTGGTGGTGGCGGTGGCGCTCGCCGCTCCCGCTAACTAGAGCGCCGCGGTCCGCTCCGTGGCTCACGCAGCCTCTGCGTGAGATGAAAACGATCACCTGCGCCGAAAGGCGCAGTCATTCGTCGTTTCACGCAGAGCTGCGTGAACCACGGTCTGCAGCCAGGCTGCTTTACTAAAAAGCCAGCCCTACAAACACTGCCCGCCGCGATGGCAGGCGTACCCGATCGCCACGGCGGCCACGCCGAGGATGATCGTGACCGAAGGCGGTGCGATAAGGGCGAGAAAAAGGGGCGTCATGGCAGCAAAGAAGGTTGGAAGGTGACCGAACCGGAAAATTTCGGCCGCCGTACCGTGCAGACCCACTGGAGGTACGGCAGCCGTCGCCACCCGCTGCCGCTGGCGTTCCGAAGAAGCGCCGGGGGCCAGAAGGGCAGAAAGGAAGGACCATTGCGGAGCCGTTCCCCGCGGTCTCCGCAATGGTTTTGATGAATGAGAAGCACACAGTTCATCTGCGGGACTCTCATCAAAATTGGCGCGCCGCGGCCGCTGGGACCTGGGCCGCACGCTTGTGGCTGGCTTCGCGACGGGGGCGGCGCTTGGGCAGCGCGCGCAGGCTGGTTTGGCCATCGTTTTGAATCAGCAATTTCAAGCTGCCACGATCCGGCCCCACCGGGCGCCGCTCGGTTTCTCCGGCGGCTGCTTTCGGATGAATGGTCACGGCAAAGGCCGCCCCTTCGGCGCGGAAATCTCCGTCGCCGTAGATCGCCGCGATTCCGTGCGTGGCGGTCAGCCCACAGGCATCGAGGATGCGGACGGCGGCTTCGACGGCTTGGTCGAAGGAGATTCGCGCGAGCAGCGCGGTTGAAGGCAGGGCACTCATCATGGTGACAAATTGCTTGAGCTGACGATGTGCACCTTCGCCGATCCCCTTCCCCGGCGCTCCCCCGTGAATGCCAAAGAATATCGGTAAATTGCGCTGATTCGTCACGGAAACACCTGCCAAATTCACGCCGCGGCGTTTGACCTTCGCCCGGCGGCCACGCAACATCGGCGTTCCTGCTTTTCCTGATGCCCGCTGACCAAGCCACTGCCGACGCCTTCGCCAACTCCTGGAATCATCTTCCTTCCGGATCGGTCTACACGCGCGCACAATTCGAGGAATGGTTCGCCCCCCTGAGCGAGAGCGATTTTGCCGGGCACACGGTGGTCGAACTCGGCTGCGGCAATGGCAGCCTGCTCGTGCACGCGACCGCCTGGAAACCGCGACATCTCGTCGGTGTGGACCTCGGCGATTCCGTCCTCTCAGCGCGGTCGAACCTGGCCAGCACTGGCTTTCAAAACGTCGAGATCCGCCAGGGTGACCTCACCGAATTCCAGAGCGAAGGCTTCGACCTCGCCTACTGCATCGGCGTGCTGCACCACTTGAAAGAGCCGATCAAAGGCTTCCGCTCGGTGCTGCGAAACACGAAGCCAGGCGGCAAATTTCACTGCTGGGTCTATGCGCGCGAAGGCAATGGGGTGATCGTGTGGATCGTCGATCCCATCCGCATCATCGCCTCGCGGCTGCCGTGGTGGTTCACCAAGCACGTGCTCGCGACCACTCTCGTCGCGCCGTACTACCTCTACGCGAAAATTCTCGCAGCGCTGCCCCGCGGCGGCTGGTGGAAAAAACTGCCGCTCTACGACTACTCGCTCTGGATCGCGGAGCGCGAATTTGCCTTCTTCCGCCACGTCGCTTTCGACCAACTCGTGACCCCGCAGACGGTCTATCTGAGCCGGCAGGACATCCAGGGCTGGCTCGACGCCCACGCCGGGGAAATCGAGCCCGGTTCGACCTACCTCATTTTCCGCAACGGCAACGGCTGGAAATTCGGCGGCCGCAAACGCTCATGACCACTTATCAGCGCACCTGCGCCGAACTCCGGACCGAGCCCCGCCAATGGTTGATCACCGGCTGCGCGGGTTTCATCGGCTCCCACCTGCTCGAAACCCTGCTGCGGCTCGATCAACGCGTCGCGGGCCTCGACAATCTCTCCACCGGCTCGCCGGCGAATCTGGAGCACGTGCGTTCGCTCGTGAGCCCGGAGCAGTGGGAACGCTTCACGTTTCACCAGGGCTCGGTCTCCGACGTCGGGCTCTGCCGCGAAGCGTCGAACTACTGCGACTACGTGCTGCACCAGGCGGGCTTCATCTCGGTACCGCTTTCGATCGAAGACCCGGTCGGCTGCCACCAAACGAATGTCACTGGCACGCTGAATCTGCTCGTCGCCGCGCGGGACAATCGCGTGCGCCGCTTCGTCTTCGCCAGCTCCAGCGCCGTCTATGGCGACGATGCAGCCGCCGCGAAAGTGGAAGCGCAGATCGGCCAGCCGCTGTCGCCCTACGGCGCATCGAAGCTCATGGATGAGCTCTACGCCCGCCTCTTCCGCGAGCACTACGGGCTGGAGACGGTCGCGCTGCGGTACTTCAATGTTTTCGGGGCGCGCCAGAATCCGGTGGGCGGTTATGCCGCGGTGATCCCGCAGTGGATCGTGCGCTGTGTGCGCGGTGAGGAATGTTTCATCAACGGCGACGGCGGCATCACCCGCGACTTCTGCCCGGTGGAAAACATCGTGCAGGCCAATATTCTCGCCGCCACCTCGCGCCATCGCGAAGCGGCCGGCAATGTCTTCAACGTCGCGCTTGGCGGGAGCACTACCCTCGCGGAGTTGCATCAGCTCATCGCCCGCCGCGTCGAGCAGCAAACGGGCAAACCGGTGGCGCCGGTGCGCTATGGCCCAGCGCGGCCCGGCGACATCATCCACTCTTCCGCCGATATCGCCCGTATTCGCGGCGTGCTGGAATTTTCCCCGGAGGTGGACGTCGACACCGGGCTTGACGCCACGGTGCGCTGGTATGCCGCGAATACGCAGGCTTGATCCTGCGTCGAACGCCTGATTGCACACCCGCGTCTTCCCCGTACCATTTTCCTCCGTCCACTCATGAATCGCTGGCACGCCCTCAAACCCTCCGCCCAAGCCGCCCTCACCCAGCGCGACTACTCTGCCAAATCGCTCGCCGAGCGTCTGGCCACCAGCGGCGTCGAAGCCGGCGAGATCGCGGGCAAGGCCGCCGAGCTGGCCGGTGCGTGGATTCCTGGAGTCGAAGTTTTCAGCCGCAAAATCTATCCGCAGCGGCATCGCGGTTTCTTCGGCGAGTTCGCCCGGGAAGAGGAGGGCCCGCTCGCGGCCATCGGCCTCTGGCCGCGGCAATGGGCCACGGCCCGCATGTTTGCCGGCACCGCGAAAGGCTTTCACATTCACCCGCCCCACATCCCGGAAGACACCACGCCGGAAGCCTGGTTCCAGCGCCTTTTCATCGAGGAACCCACAAATTTCGCGCTGCGTCCGTATGACCGCGAGCAGTGGGACGCGATGTTCTTCGTGCTCGGCAATGTGGAGATGCTGCTGGTCGATGAACGCGCCGGGCTGCCGCGCCGGGTGATGCGTTTCGTCATCGAAGGCGACGATACCCGCGGGGCCAGCAATGTCGGGGTCGTGATTCCTTCCGGCGTCGCGCATGCCTTGCGGGTGGAAGGCAGCTCCGATGCCATCATGGTCTACGGCACGACCACGAAATTCGATCCCGTTTTCGAAGGCCGCATCGCCGACAGCGTCGAACGCGCCCCGCTGCCCGAGGACTGGCAGCGGTATCTGGAGAACGAGGCATGATCTCTGCGGGCCGCCAGGCGGGCGACGGTCTCCGCACCACCCTTCCCGGGTGGCGGCCGATCTTCGTCGCCGCCACACTGGCTGCCCTTTTCTCCCCGGCCCACGCCCAGCCCCAACAGCAGCCGCAGCCGGATCTGCCCAAGCGCGACGACCCGTCGGCGCCCATGGATTTCGAGCCCACCCTGAAGCTCTACGACGTGAAGCCGGAGCCCGGCAGCAAAACGCTGCAGTGGGAAACCCCGCTCCCCGACGCAGAAAAAGCCCGCACCGACGCCGAACGCGCCCAGCGTAAAGCCGATCGCTGGCAGCAGCTGCAAAAGCGCGGCGTGCTCTCCAAAGCCGAGGCCGAACAAGCCGCCGTGCAAGCCAGCCGCGCGCTCTTGCGGGCGCAGCAAGCCCAGGTCGCCGCGCTCCGCACCCGGCTGACCGCGATGACCGAACGCGCCGCCCGCGGCGAAGCCTCCCCCGATTTGCTGACCACCGCCAAAACCGATCTCGCCAGGGCGGAGCAACGTCTGGCTGAAAGCGAATCCCTCGCCCGCCGCAACGATCTCGAATTCGCGGAGCACCAAGTCGATCGTCAGCGCAAACTCAACGCTGCGGGCATCGGCTCAAAGACGTTGCTGCGGAAAGCACAGGCCGAGCTGGATCGCGCCAAGACAACCCCGGCGCCAACGGCGCAGCCCCAGTAGCGTCGCGGATGAGCGCGGCATCATGCCGGGCTGAGTGAACCACGAATTGACCGCCTCGCTTACCCGGTGGTCGCTTTCGCCAGTGTCGCTTCGATCGCCGCGACCACTTCCGTGGATTCGATCAGCTTCATACAGCGAAAATCGATGGGGCATTCGCGCAGGAAACAGGGGCTGCATTCCACGTGATGCCGCAGCACGGTGTGATCGTCGCCCAAGGGACCGGTCAGCGAAGGTTCGGTGGAACCGAAGATCGCGACGACGGGCACGCCGATGGACGAAGCGAGGTGCATGGTGCCGGTGTCGTTGGTCAGCAGCAGATGGCAGCCCCGGAGTTGCTCGATCAGCTCCACCAGCGTGGTCTTCCCGACCTGATCCGTGCACGGCACGCCAGCCTGCTTGATGATCGCATCAGCAATCTCGCGGTCTTTGGCCACGCCAAAGATCTGCCAATCGACGCCGCGGCTTTCGTGCAGCGTTTTCACCACCTGGGCAAAGCGCTCCGGCAGCCAGCGTTTTGCCGGGCCGTACTCCGCGCCGGGCACCAGCCCGATCTTGATCTTTCCGGCGCCATCCGCCGGCAAAGACGCGCGCGGCGGCAGCATCGGCTCGCTCACTTCCGCGCCCATGAACCCGGCCAGGGCGAGATAGTGGTAGACCTGATGTTGCGGCGCTTTCGCTTTGGCCTTCTTCGATTTCTTTTCGCGGAAAACCTGGTTGAGCAGCTTCGCCCGGCGATGCCCCGGATAGCCGACCCGACGAGGAATCCCCGCCAGCCAGGCTTCCAGCGCCACCCGCAATGAATTGGGGAAAAACACGGCGACTTCGAACTGGCCACGCAATTTTCGTGCAACGGAGAAAACGGTATCCGCCGGCTCGATCGGGATGATGTCGTCGACTTCGGCCACCGTGCGCCAGAGATCGGCGATCTTGGCCGGCGTGAGGATCGTCACGTGTGCATCCGGCCGGCCACGCTTGATCGCCCGCACGGCGGGCATGGTCATCACGGCATCGCCCAGCCAATTGGTCGAGCGGATCACGATGCGGAATGGCTTCACCGGCGGCTCGCCGGCGGCGGGCAGTACGATCCCGCGCTTGTAGGTGGCGAGCAGGAAATTTGGCTTCGGCGTCTTCCAGCGATTGTGCACCCAGAACCAATCCGCCGGCTGCCGGCGAATCTGCGTTTCCAGCGCGAGATTGAGCTGCGCAGTGACCCGGTCGGCATCGCGCGAAGCCGGCACCACCGGAGGGTCCACCACCAAGCGCCACTGGCCCGGACCGGCACTGATCACGGCGCCGGGAATCATCGCCGCGCCGGTGCGCAGCGCGAGCATGGCCGCCAGCGAACTCGTGCTCGCGAGCCGGCCAAAAAACGGGCACCACACGCCCGCATCGCCGGCGTGTTGATCGATCAACACGCCCACCACGCTCGGTCCGCGCAGCATTTTCATCGCACCCTGAAAGCCTTCCTTGCGTTCGAACAGCTCGAGCCCCAGGCGGGCCCGGCTCGCGCGTACATCGGCATCGATGTAAGGATTGCCCAGCTTTTGGTAAATCGTGCCGAGCGGGCATGGGAACAGGATCGGGTAGAGCTGGGCGAAGAGTTCCCAGTTCCCAATGTGGCTGATCACCATCACGATCCCCTTACCCGCCGCGAGTGTCTGCGACACGTGCTCGAGCCCCTCGATCTCGACGACGCTCCGGATCTGCTCCCGCGACATCGACACGATCTTCAGACTCGAAAGCAGATTCGAGCCCAGCGTCGCGAAATGCTCACGCGCGAGCTTCTGCCGTTCTTCCGGCGATTTCTCCCCGTCGAAAGCGATCGCCAGATTCCGCCCCACCATCGCCCGATAGGGCGCGCCCAAATAATAGCCGAGCAACCCCAGCAACCGTCCCAGCCGCCAAACCAGCCGCAGCGGCAGCAGCCGGAGCAGCCCGGAAATGGTGCGATAGACCAGGTAGGTGAAGCGGTCCATCGAGGTTAGGCCAATTGAGCAGAAAACAGATTCACACGCACAGCTCTAGCGTTTCTTCCAGTACAGCGTCCGCAGCGGATGCTCATCGATCAGATTTGCCTCCAAGCCTCCCAGACGCTCCCCGTCGTAGAACTGAATCCCGACGTAATAATAGAGCGGCGCGATCGGCACTTCCTCTTCCACCAGCAGCCGTTCGGCCGTGCGGAAAAATTCGTCGCGTTTGTCCTGATCGACCTCACGCGCGGCGGCGGCGATGGCTTCGTCGTACGCTTTGTTCGACCAGCCGGTACGATTGTTCCCACCATCGGTCACAAACATATCCATGAAGGTATTCGGATCGTTGTAGTCCCCCACCCACGACGACCGGCTCAGATCGTAATCGAGCTTGGTCTGCGAATTCAGGTACACCGTCCACTCCTGCCGGGCGAGGAGCATGTCCACCCCGAGCACCTGCTTGAACATGGCCTGCAGTTCCACGGCGATATCCTGATCGAGATCCGAGTCGGCACGATACAGATAGTAAAACTGGGGAAAACCTTTCCCGTCCGGGTAGCCGGCTTCGGCGAGCAACCGCCGCGCTTCCGCCACATCCGGCACGCCGGCTTTGAAGGCCGCACTTTTTGGCTCCGGTGGCTGATAGCCATGGCCTGCCCCCGGCGGGGTGTAACTCCACGCCGGCACTTCCCCTGCCCGCGTAATCTTCTGCGTGAGCAATTGCCGATCAATCGCGAGGGTGAAAGCCCGCCGCACCTTCGCGTCCTTGAACGCGCCGCGGGTGCAATTGAAGCGGAAGAAGTAGTTCCCCAAAAACGGTGCCGCGTGGAAATCCGGGCGTTTGCGCAACGTGTCGATGAGCGGAGTCGGCGCGAGGCCCTTGTCCATCATGAGATCAGCCACCCCGGTCGCATAGAAGTTGAACGCGGTATTCGGTCGCTGCGCAGGCAGGACGTCGATCGTATTCATGCGCACCGTATCCGCCGCCCAGTAGCGCGGGTTTTTCTCCAGCCGCACCCGGTCAAAAAGCCGCCAATCCTTGAGCGTAAACGCCCCATTTCCCATGTGGTGCTCCGGGTTCGAATTCCAGTCGGACCACTTTTCCACCGTGGCTTTGTGCACCGGCACCAGCGTGGCGAAGGAGCAGAGATTGATGAAAAACGGCGTCGGATTCTCCAGGGTGACTTCCAGCGTGTAGTCATCGATCACGCGGATACCGACCTGCGAGAAGTCCGTCAGCTTGCCTTCGTTGTAAGGCCGCGCATTGCGGATGTAGTGGAGTTGATACGCGTACTCCGCCGCGCTGGCGGGCTCGAGCGTGCGCTTCCACGAATAAGCGAAATCGTGCGCGGTGACGGGGTCGCCATTGCTCCATTTCGCCACCTTGCGCAGGTGGAAAGTGTAGACCTTGCCATCCGGCGAAATCTCCCAGTTTTCGGCGACAGCCGGCTGGGATTTCCCGAATTCGTCGTAGGCGGTCAGCCCCTCATAGAGCGCGTAAATGAGCCGTCCCGTGGCTTGCGCGGTGGCGAAAACCGGATCGAGCAGCTCCGGCTCGGCGCCGTTGATGAGCACGAGATCGGCGCGGTCGAGACCGCGCTGGCAGCCTCCGGAAAGGAGGGCCACCAAGGCCAGGAGAACGGGCAGCAGGCGGAGCTTCACAGCGCCCAACGTGGAAGATTCGGGCGCAGACTTCCAGCCTGCGTCACCGCAAACTTTTCCGGGCAACCCGGAACGAAAGCCACAGGGTTGGTTACCTTACTGCTGCGGCGCGGGCGTCGCCGGGGCCGGGGTCGCGGCCGTGGGGGCCGGAGCAGGCGTGGCAGCAGCGGGCGCAGGCGCAGGCGCCGGGGTCGCCGGAGCAGCAGCGGCCGGAGCCGGGGCGGGCGCGGGCGTTGAAGGAGTGGCCGGGGCGGAAGCCGGAGCCGGCGTGGCGGGCGTGAGCTGCAGGCCCGGAGCGGGCGTCGCGCCAGGGGTCGTCGGCTGGAGTTCCAAGCTGATCGGGGCGGAAGCCGCACCGGGAGCGCCGGGAGCGGGAGTCGCGAGGACCGGAGCGGGCGCGGGCGTCGCCGGAACCGGGGGCGCCGCGGGCGGCGGCACCGAAGCGAGTTGCTTCTGCACGTCGCTCTTGATGTGGCCCTGCTTCACGTAGAGCCAGGAGATCAGCGCCGTGAGAATGAAGAAGGTGATCCCGAGGTTGCGGGTCAGCTTCTGGAGCACATTGGTCGCCTGCGCGCCGAAGAGATTTTCCGTCATGCCGCCGCCGAATGCTGCGCCGAGACCTTCGTTTTTCGGGCGCTGCATCAGCACGAGCAGGATGATGATCAGCGAGATCAGGACTTCGAAAACGAGGAGGATATTGATGAGGATTTGCATGACCGGCGAAGCCGAAGCGAGGAGATGTGGAAAGGGTTGGTTGGGTAGCGCTACTGCGCGAAAGGGGGCGGAAAGTAGCGGTCCCCCCGCCACGTGCAAAGAGTAAGTTTTCGCAACCTTAGATACCGCCGATGACGCCAAAGGACCACCGCTGACACAGATGGCACGGATGGAGAACCAAGAGTGGCGTCTTCGCCGACGCTCCAGACTAGTTGTGAGCCCACCTCATCCCTCTGGATAAACGACCCTGACAATCTCCAGCTCCTCTTCCCCGGACGGGAAACGGAACCGGACACGGTCGCCGATGCGGGCGTTGAGCAGGGCGCGGGCGATCGGGGCGTAGACGCTGACCCAGCCGCGATCAAGGTCGGTTTCGTCCACGCCGACAATGCGATACTCCGCTTCGCCGGTTTTGCGGCGCACGGTGACCAAAGCGCCAAAACGGACGGTGCGGCGGTCTTCTTCGCTCGTCGGTGGAGCGGTCACGGTGGCGGTGCGCAGGGTTTCTTCGATCTGGTGAATGCGCTGGTCGATTCGCAGTACGCGGCGCTTGGTGCCGGGATCGTCGGTCGTGGCGGCCAGGCGCGGCCGTTCTTCTCCACGCAGCCGCTCCAGTTCGGCCCGCAGGCGATCCGCTCCATCTGGAGTCAGGTAATTTTTCGCGCCCGGCGGCAGACCCGACGACGGGCTCGGGGGTAGCGGCTCGTCATCGTCGGTGTCCGATTCGCGGGTGAAAGCTTTGCTCATAAGGACAGAGGGTATTTTACCACCAAGGCACCAAGGCACCAGGGAAGGCAAAGTATTTGGGGCCATGGCATTTGCTGACGAGCCCCGCGCCTTCACCCTCCACGATCTACCAATCACCATTCACCAGCCCGCCTTTTCCCCTCCTGGCGCCCTAGCGTCCTGGCGGTTCAAAATAGCTCCCGGCGCTTGTTGCAAACCACCCACAGGTCGCGCTCGACAAATTTCGCCTGCTGCCTCTACGGTGCGCGCCATGAGCAACCCCGAGAACCCTGACTACACCCCGATCAGCGGTGGGCCGACCGATGTGGCCCCGCTCGGGCGATCCGGTCCCAAGCCCGCGCACGAAAAGACCGCCGATGAGGATGGCGATCCATTTCCGTGGGCGGCGATCGCGAATGATCCGGGCTTCGCCGCGCTGAAGCGGGCCAAACTGCGCTTCATCGTCCCCGGCACACTCTTCTTCTTTTGCTACTACATGGCGTTGCCGATCCTCGTCGGCTTCTTCCCCGCCATGATGAAGGCGCCGATCCTGGGCAAAGTGAACGCCGCCTACCTTTTCGCCCTTTCACAATTCATCATGACCTGGGTGCTCTGCGCGATGTACGTCCGCGCGGCCAAGCGCTGGGACATCATGAACGCCGAACTCCTCGCCAAATTCATCCGCCGCTAGTTCATGTTTCCCCTTTTAGCCTTCACCGTCACCCCTGCCCTGGGGCTCTTCATCGGGTTCGTCGCACTGACCCTGGTCATCACGTATTTCAGCGCGCGCAAAGCGACCGGTTCCGCCGCGTACTTTGCCGCCGGCCGCTCGATCACCGGCTGGCAAAACGGCCTCGCCGTCGCCGGCGACTACATGAGCGCCGCCAGCTTTCTCGGCATCTCGGGCATCATCTGCCTCAAGGGGTACGACGGCTTCATGTACTCGGTGGGCTTCCTCGTCGCCTACCTGACCGTGCTTTTCCTCGTCGCAGAACCGCTGCGCAACGCCGGTAAATACACCATGGCCGACCTGCTCGCCTACCGGCTGAAGCAGCGCCCGGTGCGCGCCATGGCGTCGCTGAGCACGCTCACCGTTTCGACCTTCTACATGATCGCGCAGATGGTCGGCGCGGGCGGCATCATCAAGGTGCTCATCGGGGTCGACTTCGTCCCGGCGGTCATCGGTGTCGGCATCCTCATGCTCGTGTATGTGGTCTTCGGCGGCATGCTCGCCACCACCTGGGTGCAGATCATCAAAGCCATCCTGCTCATGGGTGGCGCGTTTGCGCTGAGCATCATGGTGCTGGGCAAACACGACTACAGCCTGGCCACCTTCTTCGAGCATGTTTCGCACGCCGATTACGCAGGCACGAAATCGCCCGCGATCAATCTGCTCGACCCCGGCCTCGCCTACGGTTCAACCGCAAAGAACCCCTACGGCGCCATCGATTTCATCTCGCTCGCGCTCGGCCTCGTGCTCGGCACGGCGGGTCTGCCGCACATCCTGGTCCGCTTTTACACCGTGCCGGATGCCCGTACCGCGCGTGTGTCCGTGGTCTGGGCGACGGCGATCATCGGCGTCTTCTACATTCTCACCACCTTCTTCGGCTTCGGTGCGGCGACGATTCTGAAAATGAGCGACATCCCGCTCGATGCCGCGGGCAAACCCGATGGCAACATGGTGGCGCCGATTCTGGCTCACATCCTCGGAGGTGAATGGTTCTTCGCCTTCATCAGCGCGGTCGCTTTCGCCACCATCCTCGCGGTGGTCGCCGGCCTCACGATGAGCGCCTCGACTTCCTTTGCGCACGATTTCTACAGCAACGTGATCCACCACGGCAAAGAACACCGCCCGGGGCAGGAAGTCCGGGTCGCCCGGATCACTGCCTTTTTCGTCGGAGCCATCTCCATCTTCCTCGCCATCCAGTTGCGTTCGCTGAACGTCGCCTTCCTCGTCGGCCTGGCCTTCTCGGTCGCAGCCTCGGCGAATCTGCCGGTGATTCTCTTCAGCGTCTTCTGGAAGCGCTTCAACACCGTGGGGGCCGTGGCCGGTCTCGCCGTCGGCCTGCTCAGCTCGATCATCCTGATCGTGATCAGCCCGAGCGTCATGGATCCTGCCGTCGGCCTCATCAAAGCGGCCCCGCTCTTCCCGCTGAAAAACCCGGGTATCGTCAGCATTCCACTCGGCTTCCTCGCGGCGTTCATCGGCACCCTGTGCAGCCGCGAACCCGAAGCGGAAGCGAAGTTCACCGAACTCTCCGTCCGCGCGGAAACCGGTCTCGGCGCCGAAGGCGCGACGCAGCACTAGGAGCGCGGTCGTTCGCTCAGCAAATATCGCCCGCCTTGGAGCATCGCTACGCGATGCATTCGAGGCGGGCTTTTTGTTAATTGGAGGGCACCGCTGCCGTCAGCCCGTGGTTCACGCAGCCCCCTGCGTGAAACGAAGCATGCCTGCGCCGAAGGCGCAGGGTGACTTTTCCATCTCACGCGGCTCGCCCACCCACCAACCTCCCTTTTCCCCACCACCACCTCGGAGGGCTGCGTGAGCCACGGAGATATAGCCGCGCTTTCCCCTACGCGATCGAGGCCTCGGCTTCGCCGATCTGGGCCGCTTCGGACTCCTTGGCCGCAGGGATGTAGCGCAACGGCGGCACACCCTCGCGATTTGCCAGGTCATCCAGTTCGCCCGTCACTTTGCTCACCCGCTCCGCCAACGCTTTCATCGCTTCAAGCAGGCGCGTGTTGGCTTCGAACGGCGCCTGACGGTCCGCCCGTTCGCCTTGCAACTGCTCGCGCAAGCCGCGCAGACCCGCGATCACTTCGGTCGAGAACTTCTTGATGTAATCCTCCAGCAACCGCGTGGAGTAAGCCTTCGGCAACGCCGGGAGCTTCGCATGCAGCGTATCGTCGGCGATCTTTAGCAGTGCTTCACGGCTGCTCTCCGGCAGGCGCTTCTGCTTTTCTTCGACCGGGATTTCCCGGACGAGATCGTCGCCAAAGAGCCGGCGGCGCACCGTGGCCAGGCCGCGGAAAAGCAGCCAATCGCCGAGTGATTTCTTCACCGGCACCGCTTCCCCGCTGATCTCAAGCGCATAGGGCGCGGTCGTGTCCTGCTCGGTGATCGCGGGCAACGCAGCTTCAGCGGCCAGGCCCAGGCTGAAATTCACCGTGTGCAGATCGTTCATCGTCAGCGCGGCGGGTTCGGCTCCGCCCAGCGGCGTTTCCACAAAGCGGCGCACGCGGGCGCGGGTTTCCTCGGCCAGCGTCTGGCCCGCCTCACGCAGCACCGGATTCAGGAAACGCTGCTCCAGAGCCTTGAGCGGCTCGGAACCTTCATACCAGCGATCCAGCGCGGCGTGCAATTCTTTGCCGGCCTGGGCGGAACGCGCCGTCACGGTCTGCTCCAACCGGTTCTCGTTGTCGTGGCGAATGCGGTCGAAGGTGCCCGGCCAGTCGATCTTCAGCAGCCGATCAACGGTGCTGAGCTTTTCGTCGAGTTCACCCAGTTGCCCGGTCAATTCATCCTGCCGCGCCTGGAGCTGGACCAGCGCGTCGCTGGTCGCGATGGATTTTGCCTCGCCGCACAAGGTGTAACCCTGACGCAGGCTGTCGTGGATGAAAGCGCGCGTGTAGTCGCTGCTGTTCAGGTACTCGGTGAGGTCGCGGACGAAGGCCTCGAAGGCCGTCTTATCCGCCGCGTGCTGCTCGCCGCTGCCGTTCTTGCTCAGGAAAGCCGACGCCGCATTCAGCAGATCGACGGCGTGAATACGCACCCGGCCATCTTCATACGCTGCGCGCAGCGGACCCGCCATCGAGAGCGTCTTGAAAGCTTCGATGATCTGCTCCGGATTGCGGCTTTCCACGCTCGGGCGGAAGCTGCCGTCCGGCTGCAGGTCGCGTTTGCCGGTATCGACATTGATGACGAGAAAGATGCGGCTGAACAGGCTGAGCAGCTGATTGAACTCGTGGAAGACCTGCTCGAGGTAAAGGTTGTCGGTCTTCACCACAAAGACCGCGCACGCCGCGCTGTCGCGGAATTCCCGCGTGAGCACGTCGTAGCCGAAATTCATGCGGCTGTAGAGGCCGGGCGTGTCCACCAGCACCGTGCTGGATTCGGCCAGCGTGGGCACCGGCACCTTGATATCGATACGCCGGATCGCTTCGCTGAAATGCGTACCGGGATCAAACGATTCACCGCGCTGTTCGGTCTCGCGGATCTGCTGCGCAAGCGCGATGTGGCTGTCGGCGATCATGTCCTTGAGCACGATGCCATCGGCGTAAACGGTCTCGCGGCCATTGTAGCGCGTGACGGAAAAATGCGACTGATCTGCGTGCCGCACGTACACGAGACAGGGATACCCCGGCAGCGACGTGACCTCGCTCACATACGTCCCGCTGATCGCATTCATGAGCGTGGATTTACCGCTCTTCAGCGGCCCGAAGATCAAGAGATACGCTTGCTGGTGACTGAGCTTTTCCACCAGCGAACGCAGGCGGGCGCGCACATCGTTCAGCGTGGCCAGCGGTCCGTGGAGCAATTCCTTTTCGCTCCCCTGCTCCATGCGCGCGGTCGCCTCGCTGATCGCCTCCGGCAACGAACTCAGAGCCTGGAGGGCGCGTTCACAAAATGTCGAGATCTCGGTCTTCATGTGCGAGGTCCCACAGTGGGGAAACGCGCCTCGCGGTCAATGGTGGAGCGCACAAGAAACCCTGCCGGAAAACCCGAAGCGCGAAATCCGAAACTCTAAAACGTCAGCCGCTCCGCGGTGACTTCTAAAACTCCACCGTCGTCGTGAGCGAGAGCCAGTGAATCTCCACGTCGACATCGCTGTTCACGTACTCGCTGTTGAGCAGCTTCGTGTGGCTCGTGTGTTCGCTGGCTTTCGGCAGCCATTGGTACGCGAGATCCACACTCACCGGGCCGGACTTGTAGCCGATACCGACGGTGATCTCGTGCTCGTTCACGGCGGCCGTGGTCGGCGTCAGCGTGGTCGAAGGCACCGGGTTCGGCGAGTAGCGGTAACCCGCGCGCAGCGTCCAGTGCTCGTCGAGCGCGTACTCCGCGCCGAAGCGGAAGACCCACTGATCGTGCCAATCCAGCGGCACATCGTCGTCGAGGTTGTTCTTGTCGCCGAGCAGGCTGTAGTAGAGCGGATTGTCGACCTTGCGCAGCCGCACTTCGAGCGTGTCGAAGCTGCCGGCCCAATTGATCCAATCGATCTGCGCAAAAAGCCCGAGCTTCGGCGTGGCCTGCCAGGCCGCACCGGCGCTGAGGATTTGAGGGAAGGTATTCGTGACCTCGGCATCGAACGTCGCCGACGAATCGACACCTTCCACCCCGAGGTTTTTCAACTGCGTGCGCGCTTCGGCAAAAGCCCGGCCTTCACTTTTCACCCGGCTTTGCAGGGTGTAGCTCACGCCCAGCTTCAGCGTCTCCAGCGGCTTCCACAGGAAACCGAACTGCGCATCGGCGCCCCAGCCTTCCGTCTCGAGATCGAGCAGCACCTTCGCCCCAGCCAACGCGGGCTGCGTTTGCAACGTGTAGGGCGCTTCGAGGCGGTTGCGGTTGTAGAGCAAACCCACGCTCGCCCCGGCGGAAAAAGTCTGCGTGATGCGATAGCTGCCGCCCAGCGCAAACCGCAGCACGGAAATCTCCGACTTGTGCGTCCGGAAACCGTAGCTCGTGAGGCCATCGAGCCCACCGGGCGCATCACGAAAACGCCAGTCAGCCCTCAAGGTAGCCGTGGGAATGATGCCGAGCCCCAGCGTCACCGGACCGAACGGATACGAAATCGCGCCATGCCCCATCACGCCGGCATCGTTCATCTCGTTGCCGCGATTGGCGCTGTTGGAAAATTCGCCGTGGACAAAGCCGGTATCGATCCCGACTTCGAGCGTCGGACCGCGGACTTCCGAGAGCGCCGCCGGATTCGAGGCCAGGGCATCGAGCGGAGCATCCGCCGCCGCAGTGGCATTGCCGCCCAAGGCCTTCGACCGCGCCGAGGCGCCATCCTGATAAATCGCCGAGCCGAAAGCAGCAGGCGCAGCGACCAGCGCAAACAAACTTAAACCGGCCAAACCGTGACGGCAGCCGGGAACGCGAAAAACACAACTGGGGGGATTTTTCATAGGCGAACGGCTTTTAAACAAAAAAGGCGCCGGAAAAATACCTTGGTAGATACCTATTTCGCCCCCGGGAAACTACTGAGACCCCCAGTGCTTCGCCAGCCAGATGGTCAGCTCACCCAAGCTGCCCAGCGTCGCCGGGTTCACCCGATCGAGGGTATCGTCCGCCGTGTAGCGCGCCATCGAGCCGGTCTGCCCAAAGAACAACGCATTGCGGCCGAAAGTGAGATGTTCGCCCCAGATCCGCAGCGGTGAGTTCTGGAAATTGAGCGGGCTGTTCAGGGCCGTGTGCGCGGTGCGCAGCTCGTTGAGCATTTCCAACGTCGTCTCCGGCGGCAGGGTGAAGACACTCGCCTGGTCCCCTACCCCTTGCAGGATCAGCACCCGCTCCGGCGTTGCGCTCCGCGCGTAGAATTTGCTCCCGGCCAGGCCATCCTCGGGGCTGTACTGGCTGCGCGGCTCGCCGGCATCGAAAAAGACCAACTCCACCTTCGCCGCCAGGGCCGGATCGAGTGCGAGGGCACGCGCGGTTTCCAGCAGCACCGCCGGACCGCTGCCACCTTCATTTGCCCCGACAAAGCGGATCGTGCTGAAAACACGGGTGTCGTAGTGCGTGCCGATCATCACCTTGCGCGGCGTCTTATCCACCGGGCGCGAGCCATCGGCGGAAAACCGTGCGATCAGATTCGTCCCTTCGATTTCCCCGCGCGGGGTGGTCGCCTGGAAAGGCTGCATTTCCACATCCCAAGCCGCCGTGCGCAAAGCCGAAGCCAGCACTCCACGGACCCGTCCGAGTTCCAACGAACCCGTCGGACGCGGGCCGATCTCGACCAATTGTTTCACCGTGCGCCAGGCGCGTTCGCCCGAAAATTCCTTCCACAGCGCAGCCGGGGCCGGCTGGGTGCTCACCGGCACCTTCTGGCCGGGCGTGGGCTTCGGCGGCGCGGGGCGCGGAGTGGGCGTGGTCTTTTTTGCCGAAGGCGCAGGGCTGGCTGAAGCCGCCGCGGGCGTTGGAGTCGTCTGGTCCGGTATTGACGAAGTCTTTTCTTCCGACGCTGCGGGTTCAGGCGTCGGCGTCGCTGGTGCGGGCTTCGGGGCAGGGCCACAGCCCGCCAGCAGCAAGGCCAATACGGCCGCAAAAAGAAAAGATTTAGCCCCCACCACGTGCCCTTGGGATCAGCGCTCTTCCGGCAGGCCGATGGCCGTCAGCAGGCGCTGAAGGTCGTCATTGCCGTAGTATTCGATTTCGATGCGCCCGCGCTTCGGCCCGTGATGCAATTCCACGTGCGTGGCGAGATGCTGCTGAAGACGATTTTGCAAATGCGCCAGCGCGGGCGAAAGCCCGGCACTCGCGGTGGTGGCGCTGCGCGTCGGCTTGAGCGCACCGTTTTTCTCAAAGTGGGAAGCGACGAGTTTTTCCGCGGCGCGCACGGTCAGGGCGCGGCGAATGATCTCGTCGGCGAGCAGCCGCTGCTCTTCGTGGGTTTTCACCGAAAGCAGGACCTTGGCATGGCCGACCGAGACGCGGTCCTGCACCAGCCAGCCCTGCACTTCGTCGTCGAGCTCAAGCAGGCGCATGGAATTCGCCACAGCGGCGCGGCTCTTGCCGACCTTCTGCGCGATCTCTTCCTGCTTCTCGCCGAATTCCCGGGCGAGGCGGGCGAAGGCGCGCGCTTCTTCGATCGGGTTCAGGTCTTCGCGCTGGAGATTTTCGATGAGCGCGAGTTCGAGCACGTCGCGATCGCTCGCTTCGCGCACGATGACCGGCGCCTCGGCCAGACCGACTTTTTGCGAAGCCCGCCAGCGGCGTTCGCCCGCGATCAGTTCCATCTGATCGCCGCGCATGCGCACGATCAGCGGCTGAATGATGCCGTGCTCCTTGATCGAACTGACCAGTTCGTCGAGGTGCTCGTCGCGGAAGACGGTGCGTGGCTGGAACGGCGAAGGCACGATCCGGTTCAACGGCACGAGCTGCACGCGCTCGCCGCTTTCGACGACGGGCGTAGGAGACACCAGCGGGGAAGCTGGCTTGGTACTGATGAGGGCGCCGAGGCCCTTGCCAAGTGCTGCTTTGGCCATGAGGGCGCCGAGGTAAGCGCCAGTCGGCGGAAAAGGCAAACGGACTTCGCATTTCCTTTTTCCGCCCATCTGGACGGGCAGAAAAATTTCGCACGGGTTTCCGGATTTTCTCATCCGTACGACCCTCGCGCCCCGCGTTCGGGCACGCTAAGCTGGGCCGCGCAATCCTCCATGCTTTTCGAGCAACTCGATCTCTATCTCGACCCCCTGCCCCACGAAGGCGGCCTGAACATGGCGCTCGACGAAGCCATGGCCCGCGGGGCGAGCCGGCCGAGTTTGCGCGTTTACACCTGGCTGCGGCCGAGCGTTTCGTTCGGATACTTTGGGCGGCATCGCGAAGTGGCCGGGCGCTGGACCGGCCGCGATCTCGTGCGGCGCTGGACTGGCGGCGGCGAGGTGCCGCACGGCGAAGATTTCACCTACACCCTCGCCGTCCCGGCCGATCACCCCTTTGCCCGGGCCGCCGTGCGCGACTCGTATCAGGCGCTGCACGCCGCCCTCGCCCCGCTTCTCCCCGGCGCCCGCCTCGCTACGCAGGACGAAGGCGATGCGCCCGCGTGTTTCGCCCACCCGGTCGTCGCCGACGTCATGGTCGCCGCGCAAAAAGTCGCCGGCGCGGCCCAGCGTCGCGGCACCTTCGGCCTGCTGCATCAGGGCAGCATCCAGGGCACTCATTGGCCGGAAGACCTCGCCCTGCGGCTCGCCCGCAACCTTGCCTCCGAAGTTCGGGCTTTCGAGAAACTCCCCGAGCTCTGGCAAACCGCCGCCGCGACGCTCGCCGCGGAAAAATACGCGACCTCCGCGTGGCTCTCCCGGCGCTGACGAAAGTCCCGCGGCGAAATTTTTTCGCCCATTCGACCCCGATCCAGACAGCGCGAAACGCACTTTGTGAAAAAGATCACTTGCGGCAACCCCAACCTTGGGTACAAATTCTTCCTCCACAGCAATTGCTCGGGTGGTGGAATGGCAGACACGTACGTTTGAGGGGCGTATGCCGCAAGGCGTGGGGGTTCAAGTCCCCCCCCGAGCACCATTGCTGATGAACCAGTGACCCATTCGGAAACTGGGATTTGATGCAGCAAAAGCAGTCGCCTTTTCTGATCTCAAGCTGGTTCCGCCGCGGTCGCTCTCAATGAAGTTACCAGTCCGCATCGCTTTCCCCTGGGTTTCGATGAACGCCATTTGTCCCGCGATGATCCGCTCCAAAAAAGCGCAAGCTCGACGGTCGAATCTGAATCCGGTCTGCTCGCGCCTGCCTCATGAAAGCCATCCTCCCTCTGACTTTGAAACGTGAGTTTTTCGATGCCATCGCCATCGGGGAAAAGCGTGTCGAATACCGGGAACGCAAACCTGACTGGAAAACGCGGCTGGAGGGGAAAACGTTCGACGTGATCCGCTTTCGGAATGGCTATCTGGCCAACGCGCCAGATTAAGAGGGAGGTTGCCTATTTATGCCGCTCTCCGCTGCCCCACCTTCCATCATTTCCACGCTGGTGACCCTCCGGCCGGTCCAGGCAGAGGATCTGCCCGGATTGTTAGCAATCAATCGAGACCCCGAAGTCACCCGCCATCTCGGCCACGCCCCCTGGACCTCTCTCACCGACGCCGAGAGATGGTTTGGCCGCATCACCGGCCTCGTGCTGATGGGTTCCGCGCTCGAATGCGTCATCCTGGCCACGGGTACCGACACCGTCATCGGCCGCTGCTCACTCTTTGAATTCGAAGAAACCAACGCCTACGCCGGGCTCGGTTATGTCCTCGGCCGCCCCTACTGGGGCAAGGGACTCATGCACGAAGCCCTCAGCGCCTTGCTCGATTGCGCCTTCGGCCCAATCGGCCTCCGCCGTATCGAGGCCCGCGTCGAAGCCGGAAACCTCGCTTCTACTCGCCTCCTCCATCGCCTCGGCTTCACCCACGAAGGGACTCTCCGCGCTCGCTGGATGAATCCGGACGGCCCCATCGACGCCGAGGTCTACGGCCTCTTGCAAAGCGAGTGGCCCATCGGAGCTGCCCGCCTACCTCGCACCGGGGCAGGCCCGGCTTAAGGGCGGTCACGCCGACCGCGAACTCCAGGTCACCGCTGCCAAAGAGGGGTGACTTCTGGCCCGGCTACCGGCTCTGGTCCGCGCCGAGCGGATTTCCGCTGCTTTTGAGGTACTCGGCCCACGCGGCTTTCGAAGTCCCCTGCGGTTTGAAGTCGGGCGAACGAAAGATGTCCGGGCGCACACCGTAGGCCCACTGGAAGGCGGATAGCTCCCCGTCCTTTTCGATTCGTTTGACCAGTTCCCACTGCTGGTAGGGGCTGAGCCGCTGGTAAACGCCGGGTTTGTCGTACATGAACCGCGTCACCGGTTCGATCCGCGCCAACTCCGCATCCGCCGCGGAAAGCAACTCGGTCGCCGGGGCGGAAAGGTACGACACGGCGGCAGGATTCTCGCCCGACACATTGGCCCGGAAAAAGGCTTTCAAATACTCACTCTCCATCCCGCGGGCGCCCAGATAGCTATCCAAACTCAGGGCCTTATTGTTAAGCACCTTCCTTTGCGCATCCAGCAGGAGCGCGACCATCTCCTCGCTTCCCGGGGGAATATTCCAATCGCTGGGGACAATGCTGTCTCCGGGGGAGGCCCCCGGAAAAAGATAGCCGTGGAGTTTAAAGATCGCCGTCAATCCCAGGGGCTGAATGAAATCCAGCGCCACCCGGGCTTGGGCCAGCTCCTCGTTGGAGCCCGTCTGACGATAGATCTCCAGCCGGGCGGCGAACTCCGCGCCTCGCAACGAAGCGAATTCCGACAGGGTCGAGGCTGTTCGCAGATCGTCCATGGCCAGCGTCCGGTCCCCTGCCGCAAAGGCCTCGACCGCCGCCGCATATCGGAGTTCCGCGTCATTCGGAACCAGGCTCACCAGCTTCTGCGCCGAGGCCAGGCGATCGAATCCTGGATCACCCCGGTGCAAAATCTGGTAGTGGACCAAAGGATTGTCCGGGGCCTTTTCCAAGGCCTCCCGAAGGAACTGCGCCGCGCGCGCCGAGCCCACCAGAACCAAACCCAGGAGTACCTGGGGATCACGATTGGAATTCGCGAGCATCGCATCCTCCTCTTCCCGCGTGGGCTTTCGGCCCAGCGAATTCAGAAAGTCGTCGTAGATGCCAAAATAAATCGTGGCTTCGCGCCGAGCCTGCGCAGCCTCCGGGTCCGCTGCGGGATCGACCGAGGACGCAGTCGGCTTCGAGCCCGAATCCGACGCGAATGAAGAAACTCCCTCGCGGGTCTTCTCTGAACTTTCTGAAACCCTGTTGGATCCACTGGAGCTTTCCGCTCCATCTCCAAACCATCGTGAAAAGCGGAACCCGAGCCCGTCGGGACCGTCCACGATATACACCAGGATTAACCCGATGGCGACGATCGCGCCAATCGTGATCGCCAAAGCCTTGGCGTTCCGCATTACCGGATTAGGGAATTGATTCTTCACGAGGGGGCAGCCCGGTGCGGCTTCGATGATCAAACTGGGGTGCGGAAATGGGAAGCGCTTTTTGATCCGGCGCCAGCGCTATCCAACCCCGGACTTTATCGAGTCATCCTCCCTTCACACCCGCCTGGTTGCAGCGGCCAGCGGCGTAGGCTTCGAAGACGCGGCGGATTTCATCGCGCACCCGGCGGAAGACCGCCAACTGCTCTTCTTCCGTGCCGGTGGCGTGGGCTGGATCGTCGAAGCCCCAGTGATAGCGATTCAACTGCCCGGGGAACATCGGACAGGCTTGGTCGGCGTTTCCGCACACGGTGACTACTGTCTCCACGGACTCGGAAAGAAATTCGCTCAGGTGTTTCGAACGATGGCCACTGGCATCGAGCCCGATCTCGGCCAGGACGCGGATAGCCAGGGGGTGGACATAACCGGCGGGTTTGCTGCCCGCGCTGGCGACATTCACCAGGTCGCCGACGGCGGCGCGCAGGATCGCTTCGGCGAGATGAGAACGGCACGAATTGCCGGTGCAGAGAATGAGGACGGTCGGCTTGGTCATCGCGCTCGCTCTAGCAGTTTCCTCCGCAGCATCCGCCACTCCCCGCAGGAGTGAGTCCGCAGGCTTCCTTGGCCAGGCAGTCCGTGTGCTTTTCTCCCAGCCGAAACGTCAGCGCTTCGGCAGAAACTTCCGCCTCCAAAACCGGATATTGGGAAATCCCGCAGCAGTCTTCGTATTCCACTTCCAGGTCGAGATCTTCACCGCGGAAGAGTGGATTCGCCATCTCGACCACCTTGGCGAGCTTGCTGGGGGCAAATCGGTGGTCCTCATCGTCTTCCGCCACCCAGACCTGCAAGGTGCAGTTCGACCAACCCCGCACGGTTCCTCCGCAGTCGATGAAATTTTTGTCCACGCGACCAATTTCGGTCACGTGGGCGTGGAGCGGGATGAGGTCGCCATCGGGCAGGACGAAACGCAGTTCCTTCTGCGGCGAGGCCAGCAGGAGCGATTTGAATTCAGATACTTTCATGATTGATGGTTTGAGTGGTTCGACCGCTGGCATCGCAGCAGCCTTTCTCCCGCACCGCGCAGCAGAGCGGTACCGCAGTCAGGGCGCCCAGCGTCGGCGCCACCAGGTAGAGCCAGAGATGCTCCCAATGGCCACTCACGAGCGCCGGGGCGAGCGAACGGGCGGGATTCATCGAAGCGCCGGAGATCGGCCCGGCAAACATCGCCTCCAGCGCGATCACCGAACCGATGACCACTCCCGCGGTGATTCCCTTTTCTTTCGCCCCGGAGCTGACGCTGAGGATGACGAGCATGAGCAAAGCGGTGAGGATGAATTCCAGCACGAAGCTCTGCATCGCAGGCCCGGCCGGAAGCGTGGCACCGAGGGTTCCATCCGCCGGAAAAAGCACCCGCAACACGGCGCTCGCCGCCAGCGCTCCGAGCGTTTGCGCCCCGAGGTAGCCCGGCACTGCGGACCACGCGAATCGGCCCGCCGCGGCAAAAGCGAGCGTCACGGAAGGGTTGAGATGCGCGCCGCTGATATCGCCAAAGCAATAAACCATCGCGAGGACGATGAGACCGAAAGTGAAGGCGATTCCTTGGTGCCCGATGGTGCCGCCGCTGGCCGCATTGATCACGATCGCGCCCGTCCCGGCAAAGACGAGGGCAAAGGTTCCCAGAAATTCAGCGGTCAGTTTTTTCATCGCGGAGACGCTTTCGCCGCTTTCGCTAAAACGCGCAATCTTATGCGTTTATGCACTCATGTGCCCTCGCCTATACTAGCATTCGTCCGACGCAAACCGCTGCTTGACCGCCTTATCTTTCCGGCTTGGCGGGGCGGCGCATCTACGGCATAACTCGCTTGCGGTAGTTCACGTTTCACCCCGTCTTCTTATGAAAGTCACGCTTGTTGCTTCTCTGTTGGTTCTTTCCGCGCTGCCCGCTGGAAATGCTCGTTCCCCCGAAGCCTCCGCGCCGGAGCCGAGTGCTTTGTTTCAGCGCCTGTTCAGCACGGCGCCGGGCTCCCGGCCGGTTCTGAAACCCGCCCCGGATATCGCACCGCAGGTGGGCACCCATCTGGTGGGCGATTTTGTCGTCACGGCGAAAGGCGGCCCCGGCGCAGTGCTCCGCGCAGCGAAAGGCGGTTCCGCGGCCCGGATCATCGTGGAGCTGGGCAACGTGGAGGCTTTCCCGGCCGAAGGCAGCCAGCTGACTTGGAATGAAGCCGACGGTTACACCGTGAAGCGGGTGCGCCGGGCGCAGGATGGGACGCTCAATCTCTTTGTGAGTCGCGACGCAGGCCGCTGAGCGGCCTCCCATTTCCAGCTCCCCCCGGACTTGAGCCCAAGTCTTCTTTTCCCTCTTTCGCTCGTCGTCGGAGTCGCGATCGGGCTCACGCTCGGGCACCGGAGCCCGCCGAGATCGAAGCCGTCGGCCATCGCACCAACAGCGGCAACGCGAGACCAACCCACCCGGTCCGCAGCCGAGCCTGGGCCGGGTCTTTCCACGGAAGAACGAATCCAGCGTGTGACGCGGGCAACGGGTGCCGGCAAACGAATCGCCGAGCGGCAGCGCGAGCTCTACTCCGCGATCACCAGCCTGACGCGCGAGGATTTCGAGCACCTGCGGTCCGACCCTCCGGCGCTCAAGGCGCTATTCGAGAAGCTCGGCCAGCAAAATATCCTCGAGGCAGGATCGGCGTATTCGGTGCTGGTCGGGCGCTGGCGCGCCGTAGATCCCGACCTCGCGCGCTGGGCCCCGCAGGCCCTGGCTGCGCTGCCGGCACGGCAAAGCTGGCGCGCCATCCTGATGCCCCTGGCAAAAACCCAGCCGGAAAAGACCCTCGCTTTACTCGCGCCGGAGCAGACCGCGGGGCAGCGGAAAGAAATCATCCTCGAAGCCCTCGCGCAACTGCGCTGGCAGAGCCCCGCAAAAGCCCGGGCCTGGCTGGAGACCTGCACGTCACCCGAAGACCGCAAAATCGCGGACATCGCCATGGCTCACGGAGCTGTGCTGGACGATCCCAGCGGCGCCGTCGCCCTAGCCGAGACGATGGCGGATCGCAACGAGGCGATGGGGCTGATCAACCTCGCCGCCCGGCGCGCTGCGGAGATGGGGCCCGGTTCGCTCCGCCAGCTCGCATCCACCCCCATGCCGCCCTACCTGCTCAGCATGGTGATGCTCGATCTCATTGAGCAAGAACCCGGGATGGCTGTCGATCTGGTCATGGCCGCCAGCCGTGAGGGCAAAACGCCGGAAATCGGCGCTGGGCGCGCCTTCCGCGCACTTGCCGAGCGCGACCTTGAGAAGGCGCTGACGAAAGTGGGCGAAATGAAAGGCACAGCGAGGGGTGAAGCCATTTCCGCCATTGCCAGCCAATGGCTCAATCGCGACGCCGGCGCCGCGCTCACCTGGCTGTCGCAACAGCCCGCCGCCGACCGGATGGACATGACCCGGGGCACTTCGGGCAGCCACGATTCGCTGATCTTTGTCTTTTCCGACCTGGCGATCGCCAATCCTGCGGCGGCGCGCACCTGGGCGGATGCGCTCCCGGCCGGGGAAACCCGCGATCGCTTGCAAATGGAACTGGCCAGCACCCTCGCCCGGCGGGGAGATATCGCGCAAGCCGTGCCCGTCCTTGCTGCCCTTGGCGAAGCCGCCAATCCCAAGACGCTGGGGCAACTGGCGCAGAGCTGGGCGCAGAGTGATCCGCGCGCCGCCGCGGATTGGGCCATCGCGCAACCGGCCGGCCCGGCCCAAAGCCGCGCGATCGCCGGAGTGGTGAGCGCCTGGGCCAACAACGACCCGCAGGCCACGCAGGAATGGCTCACCCAGTTTCCTCCGGGCGAAGCGCGCGACCGCTCCATCGCGGCTTACCTCATGCGGCGCTCCGCGTGGGGCGACTCGGCCGCGCAGCAGCTCGCCGAGTTCGACCAGTGGTTTGCCCGGATCGAGGACCCGTGGCAGCGGGCCCTCGTGGCCCAGCGGAGCTACTGGAAACGTAAATCGGCCGATCCCGCGGAAGCCCGGGCGTGGCTGTCTTCGCTGCGGAATGTGGATGCCGGCTTGATTCACCTCACGCTGCGCCAGGACCGGCCCTAGCTGCTCCCGCCATGGCCCCTTCCCTCAAAACCGCTCTCGCCCTCGCGCTCTTTTGCGCCGGACTCACCGCCGGTTGGTGGTTCGCCGGATATCTCGTTTCGACGGCCCCGTTCGCCTCCTCACGTGCCGCTGCGGCGGAGCAGTCCGGATCATCAGCGCCAGTCCCAAGCTCACCGGCCGCGACGCTGGAAGCCCGCCTCGCCGCCATCATGAGCGCCGTGGCCGACTCGGAGCCACTGCAGCGCGCGGTGGAACTTCACGATTTGCTCGCGACAGCCACCGCACCGGAATTGGCGACGCTTTGGCCGCAGGCACTGAGCATCCGCGACGCTCAGCGCCGCGCCTCCGTCATCAACGCCATCCTTGAGCGCTGGATCACGGTCGATGCCGCTGGCGCCCGGGCCGCCGTGGCGCCTTATCGGGACGCCTTCCGGAAGCAGAATATCATCACCTCCGGCAGCGCCGAGCTCGCCGTGGCCCGGGCCTGGGCCGAGCTGACCCCTGAGGAATCCCTGGCCGAAGCCGCAGCTCAACCGGAACAACTCTGGGCTAGCCTCACCGGCAGATGGGCGATCGATGTGTTGTTCGCCAATGAGCCGCTCCGCCAGCTCGAACTCCTCGCCAGCCTGCCTGCCGGCAAAGTGCGCACGAACCTCAGCCAAACCGTCCTCTTCCGTTTGGCGGATCAGGATCCGCTCGCCGCCGAGGCCCGGCTCGATCTGATCGCCGACCCGCCTACCCGCGCGATGATGCGGGCAAACATCTTGAAACAACTGGCCCAGACTGATCCGGATGCCGCGCTCCGGCGCTTCCAAGAACTCAGCCCTGACCTTGGCCGCGGAGCCGAGGGCGCCCGCGTCGCGAACTCCATCTTCAGCGCCACCGCAGGAAAGGACGTCGCCAAGGCCCTCGCCGCCCTGGACCAAGTGCCGCCGCACTTGCAGCCACAAGTCACCAGCACGGTCCTCGCGGCCTGGGCCAAACGCGACCCCGTAGCGGCGCTGACCTGGGCTTCGGAACACAGCCTGAATGTGGCGGAACTCATCGCCCCGGAATTTGTCGGCACGAAAGGCCTGGTGGGCGGGAGCATGCTCATTTCCCAAGCCTATGAGGCGGATCGCGAGAAGACCCTCGCCTGGGTCCGCGCCCAGCCGCCGTCTCCGATGCGGGACGATCTCCTCAGCACCGGCCTCAGCTACGGCACGACCGAGCAAAAACTCGCGCTTTTCACCGAGCTTTCCCCCGCCGAGCAGGCCTCCGTCGCCGGCTCACTCGCCGGCCGTGTGGCCGGCGAAAATACCCCGCGGTGCCAGCAATGGATCGATACCCTGCCCTCGGGCCGCGTGCGTTCTGCCGCAGTGGAAAATCTCGCCGGCATCCAGATCAGCCGGGACCCCCAGCAGATCGAAACCGTCCTCGAAAGCTGGGCCTCCGGTTCCGACCGCGACTCCGCGCTCAAAGCCGCCACCGACACGGTGAGTTTCAAGGACCCAGCCCGCGCCGTCGACTACGCCCGCCGCATCGCCGACCCAAATCTGCGCGAGGATGCTTTCGAAAGCCTCGCCTCCACCTGGCGCCACCGCGACGTCACCGCCGCGAAAAAATGGCTCGCCGCTTCCCCCGATTTTACCGCCGAGAAGAAAGCCACCCTCCTGCGGCAATTCGACGAGTAGCGACCAGCCGAAACGCCCCCGCTCTGAGGGCCACGATCCGCTCTGAGCGGAGCAAACCGGTTGGCGAAAAAACGGCAGCCAATTTCTCATTGTCGGGTGCCTCGCCGATTTTCTTGCGACTGGTTCTCAATATCTTCTTGCGAGTGAATCTCAGTCACGCTAAAGCGGGCCCGTGCCGTCCGAATCCGCCGTCCTCGCTTCCGAACCTGTCAGCCCAGAGGGTGGCGCCTGGGATGCGGTGCGTTCCGGTTGGCGGCTGATTTATGGGGGCTTCGGGTCACTCGGCTTTAGCATCGAGCAGCACGACTTTCATGCTTCGACCGATCTCGATTGGAGCCGCAGTTTTCATCCGGAGAGTGTCGAGCTCTGCCTCAATCTCGCCGGGAATGGCGAACTTTCCTGCGGGTCGGCCCGCACCCACGTCCGCCCGGGTACCGCGGTCGCCTACGCGCATGCGCGGGAAACCATTCAGGCGCGGCGGCACAAAGGTGAACACCATCGTTTTCTGACCCTGGAATTGCGGCGCGACTTTCTCTCAAAACAGGTCGCAGGGGCGGAACAAGCCCTCGATCCGGCCATCCGCACCGGCGCTTTTTCGGCCAAACCCCGCAGCGCGATCACCCAAGCCAAGCCGCTGACCATCGCGCATGAGCAGCTCGCCGCGCGCCTGACCGCTCCGCCGGTATCGCCCTCGGCCTTGCCTCTTTGGTTCCAGAGCAAAGTGCTCGAACTGGTCGCCGAATTCCTGTTCGCGCCGGCGCCGGAAATGTTCTGCGAACGACAGAAAAAACTCGCCCACGACCGGGTCGAGCGGGTCAAGGAACTCCTCGAGCGCCATCTGGAAAATCCCCCTTCCCTGGAGGAACTCGGCCGGCAGGTTGGCGTGAGCCAGTATTACCTCAGCCGGACTTTTTCCTCGGAAACGGGCATGACCATCCCGCAATACCTGCGCCGCGTGCGCATGGAGCGCGCTGCTACTTTCCTCCTCGCGGGGACCCACAACGTCACGGAGGCCGCTTTTGCCGTGGGCTACTCGAGCCTCGGCCATTTCTCGAAATCCTTCTGCGAAGTGGTCGGCTGCTGCCCAACGCTTTATCCGACGCTCTACCAAGCCCGCGGCCTAGCCGGCGCAAAGAGTACCAGCCGCCGGTAGGAAATCGGTGGAAGGGACGGCGGGGCGAGCGGTCTGGTGGATGCCCGTCCAAGCAGCGGCGCACGCGACGCGCTGCCATCCCGGTGGAGCACGCGACTCGCGTGCGCTGTTCGGCGACTCGCCGAACAGGAGACGAAAGGCGACCTTTTTCAGAGGAAACGCCCATCTGCAGCCATCGTTTCACAGTGTTCGCGGCGAGTCGCCGCGAACGGCATGCGGGTCGCATGCTCCACCCAGAAAAGACGTGCTCCGACAGACGCGCTCTTCTCTATTGCACGGGCGCCACAAAGCTTTTGGCTCCTGATCTCCCGGCACGACGGGGGCAAAAGGAAACCGCGGAGGCAACCTCAGAAGGGCTGCTCCGCGGTTTCGGAGTTTTCAGGCGAGCGCGCGGGAGGCGCGAAGCGGCTTACGGGATGTTGAGGCGGAGGACCGCCTGCGACTTGTCCTCGAACGTGGCCGCGACGGCGATCGTGCCGAATGAGTTGTAGCTGCGGGCGGTGCCGTACGAGCCCGGCGTCGCGGTCAGCAACGAGAGCGCCGTGATCTTCTGCGCCGACTTGGTCGGGTCCGGATGGAGCCCGGGGGTGCCGGTGCGCACGATGAGGAGGAGCTTCGTGCCGGTGGAATCGACGGCCCAGACGCCGCTGTTGTCCTTGGCTGTGACGCCGCCGCCTTTGAGCGTGCCCTGGAAGATCAGGCCGGCGCCATCACCATCGGGCAGCGCGTAGCTCGGGAAGGCGCTCCAGGCCGATCCGGAAAGAAGCGCGAGGCCATCGGTGCCGGTCGCGGTTTCGCCCGCGCGGGCCACGAGCGAGAGATTGCCCGAAGTTCCCGCCCAGAGGCCGGTCTTCGAGGCAGCGGTCACGCCGGTGCCCTTGATCGTCGCCTGGTAGGCGATCACGCCGGCGTCATTCACCACCGGGTCGAGGAAACTCACGTATTTCGCGGTGTTGCCGCCGGCCAGCGGAGCGTCGCCGCCTTCGTGCGCCACGGTGGTGAAGTTGGTGCCGTCCGGACTGTAGGCGATGTGCGCGTCGTTCGCCGCAGTGATGGTGTTGGGAAGCTTCTGCACCGTGCCGAGGAAGGCGTATTTTTCGCCGACGCCGCTGATGGCCGGGAGACCGAATTTGTCCCACTTCGCACCGGTGGCGACGTCCGAAGCGGAGCCGGTCGCCAGGGTCGGGATGGCCGCGACCATGTTCACATCGATGCGGACCAGCACGTTGACGCCGTCCTTGCGGGTGACTTTCGCCACGGCAAAACCGTCGTTGCTGTAGTAGCGGCTCTGGCCGTTGGAACCCAGCGCGGGACGCAGGATGGCGATATCCTTGATCGGCGAAACCGCGAGCGACGGGAAGGCCAGATCGACGCCTTCGCGGAGCAGGATCGTGCCGGCGCCGGGGCCGTTGACCCTGATGAGCGCGGTGTCGTTCCCCGCGTTCACGCCAGCCTTGCCTGGGGCAAAGGTGACGAGGGCGATCAACTGGCGATCGCGGATCGCCAGGCTGATCACCGACTTGAGCACGGGTTGGGCAAAGCCATCGACCAAGCCTTCGATCGGGTTGCCTTCGAGCAGCACCGGTTCGAGGCCTCCGCCGAACACATCGGTCCAGACGCCCTGATCTTCAGCCGCGGTGACGCCCCCGCCCTGCACGGTCGCGGCAAAGGCGATCGAGCCATCCGGAGCGAGGATCGGGTCGAGGAAGCTCTTGAAGGTGCTGCCCCCGAAGGCAGCCGAACCCTGCACGGCGACCAGCTTCTGGGTGCCGTCGAAAGTCTGGCTATAGATCGCCGGGAATTTCTTCTTCCCTACGGCGAGGTCCACGCGGGCCGCCAGGTCGCTATTGTCGCTGATCGCCGGGGCGTAGAAGGTCCCGAGGACGGCGCCAGCCGGAGGCGTGTAGCCCGGCGGAAGTTCCAGCGTCCCACCCGCGGTAATCGTCGTGCCAGTCGCGCTGGCCAGGATGCCGTCGGCGTCGATGACGGTGACGGTCACATCCTGAGTGGAGGCATTGCCCACGGTGTCCGTAGCCGTAATCGTGATGGTCTGCGTGCCAACGGACAACTCGGTTCCCGCCGCCGTCGACTGCTGGATGGCGATGGCCTGGGGAGCATCATAGTCGTCCGTGATCGCCACACCGGCGGTCAACGAAGGAAGGATGGCCTTGCCATTCCGCCCGGCAATCAGAGCCACCGAACCAATCGACGGAATCACCGGACCGGTGAGGTCAGCGACGATCGTGATTTGCGGGGCATTCGCCGCACCCGCGGAATCCACGTCGGAAAGGCCGACCGAGAAGCCGTTCAACTGCTTGATCAGCACGCCATTGTTGGCCAGGGCGCCCGACTTCCACGCTTTGACGAGGGTAGTGACATCCCAATCATACTTACCAGCCACCGTCACCTCGCGAAGCGCAGACAGACCGCCCACCGTAATCGTGGGACTGGGCCCATAGAAGGCATTATAGGTGGCCAGAGGATCGGTGCCCGGCGAACCGGCTGTTTCGCGCCACGGGCTGGTGATGGCAAAGAAAGCCACCATGCCCGATCCGAACTCAGCCGGATAAGTCTCCACCTCCGGGGTTTCCGGATTGTCCCCCGGATAAGGGGTGTAACCCGAGGAGTTCAGGATGATTTTGGCGCTCTTGATCTTCTGCGCGCTCGGGATCGCCGCAAAGGTACCTGCCAGATCAAACTGCAACAGGCTTTGAAAATCAGCCCCGGAACCCGGACCAAACACATCGATATTCGACGAAAAATTCGAACTCCCGACTTGGTCGTAGATTTTGGTTTCCTTGCTTTCCGCTTCGCTGGCGGGCCGGAGGGTGAAGGTATCGGCAAAGGCGCTGGCGCCGAGCGTGGCGGCCACCGCCAGCGCGCTCCACGAGCGTGTCAGGATGGGGCGAATACGAGGTTGGAAATTCATTCTTTCAGATTGGTCGGGTGTGGTTGGTTAGGTTGGGGAAAGCTATTGAATTGGGGTGAGCTTGTAGTTCTCGTCGTTGTTCTCCGCGGCGATATTGCACCAGCGGCGCATGTCCTGGGCTTGCTCGAAGTCGAGCATCTCGACGTGGCCATCGAGCATGGCCGCGACCGCCTTGTCGTTGTAACGGAAGTGCACAAAACCGAAATTCTCCGGCGGGGCGTCCTTCTTGTAGCTGCCGGACCAGTTGCGCCGGGTGGTGCTCGGCGGCTTGACCAGGTTGTAGCCGTACTGGCCGTCCCCCGGCTCGCTCTGAAAATGCGCGGAGCAAAAGACGATCTGCCGCGAGGGGCTGGAGGCCTGCACCACGTTCGTGAGACAGAACTGGCCGTAGCGCCCGAGGGCCAGGGTGGTCGGAGCGATCGAGGAGGTTTGATCTCCACCGACATAAGTGGCATTGATCCCGAAGGTCGGCATGAGGCTCACGAGATAGGTGTAGAAGTCGTGTTGGTTCCTCTTCTCCACGAGCTTCGCCTGCTGATTCACGATCAGCGAACCGCGGACCGGTCCACCCAGATACTTGGCCAGGCGCCACGGATAACGACCACTTGCCGGGTAGTGAATCGGCTGGCCAATATCGTCAACGACGTCTTCCGCGGTGGTCGAGTAACCGGGCATGAGTTCGCCGTTGCGATCGGCCGCCGCCGCCAGGTAACCGGCCACCAGGCTGCGCCCGGCCGAGACTTCGCGGGCGAGATAGCCCTGCTCCTGGACTTTTCCCGCCACGATCGTGCTCAGCGCCGCGAGGATGGCGATGATCGTGATGACGGTGAGCAACTCGACGAGCGTAAACGCCGCGCGTTTTCCTGAAGACACGTGGTTCATGAGCGATTCCCCCGTTTGCGGGAACCGCGGCGCGCCGCGAGCAGGCCACAGGCCGCGAAAGCCAGAGCCGCTGACTGGGGCTCCGGAACGATCGTGTAGGTCACCTCCAGGCGGGGCACAAACTCGGCCCCCAGTTCGTTGTCCTTGGTAAAGAAAGAGGCATAGTCCGTGGCGGTCTGGCTTTCCGCACTGACCAGGCCGGAGACGTTCAAGCCGAGCATTCCCCCATTGAGCGCGGCCTGGATATAAGCCAGCACGTTCGGATTACTGAGATCGAGGTCGAAGCGAAACTCGGTTCCTTGAGGCACAAACGCACCCGCCGTCAGGCTGGACTGGCCGATTCCGAAGGGATTCGACTCCCGGCCCTGGGCGACGTTGTTCGTCACATCGAAAGGAGTGCCGTTGGCATCGTAAGACAACGGGTACGCATTCATCGCCCCCGAGGTGACGATCGGCGAATTTTCTTTGTAAACCGAAGTGCCACCCGTGGTGCCGAGGGAGGTGTAGCCATTCCGCAGACCGACCCCATAGACCTCGATCGAGCGACCGGGATCGTCCACGATCGAGTTGGGATCCGTGGACGGCAAATGCGACCGGTAGGAATCGTAGGTGGGATCGTAGCGAAATTGCATATCCACCGCGGCGTACAGAGTCAGGCGCACCGAGGTGACGAGGTAATTCGACGCCCCTCGCCCGGTCTGAATCGAGCCGGCGGTGGAGAAGCCCAGCAGCATATAAGCAAGGCGCCGCGCCCCATCCGTATCCGGCGACGAAAAGATCGAGGCGGTGCCGTAGGTGCCCCCATAACCACCTTCCGCCGGGCGGTTTTCATAAATGGCCTTGTCCAGAGTCGGCGAAGTAAAATTGATCACCGCCGCGGATAGGCGCTCCTGCGCGGCGAGAGAGCCGAGCAGTGCAAAGGAGAGGAGCGCACGCTGCAAGAGGCCCACCCCAAAGCGACTGGTAGGAGAGGAAAAGCCGCTCTTGGCGGATGGACGGGGCGTCGAGGGAGGGCAAAAGCACCCTTCCGCAGGTTGATTGGTCACATCCTGATTCTGCCGCTCTTGAGACTCAGTCGCTTACCGCGAATTGCTATTCATTGTCGGCAAATTGCACTCCGGCACCCCTTCCGACCGTTTCCCGAGCCATTCCCGAACCCAAAAAAGCGGGCATTTTACAGGTGTTTTTGCGTTTTTTTCGTTTTCCGACCCCCGCCGCGCGAGAGCCCGCCGCAAGCCCGGGACAATTTTGGGAGGCTTGACGCTCGTCCACGGTTCACTGAGTTTCGTCCCCACGACGTGCGTTTCACTGGTCAAAATTAGCCAATTTTTGCGCAACTCATCGACCTCCGAATTCCCTGGGCTTCGGTAGTCAAGGTTCGCGAGCGGGCTAACGAAAACGACCCCACTCCCGCCGTGGGCAGGCTGCTGGAAAGGCCAAATTTCCGCCTTCCGGCCCTGTCCGATCGCGTTCCCGGCCCCGGCTCACGGACGTTTACTCCCCACCTTTTTTCATGCAAACCAAGACCCACCGAAAAGCTCCGGCGCTGCTCGCGCTGGCTCCCCTGTTCTTCGCGCTGCCCATCGCGATTCGCGCGGAGCTTCCACCCCTGCCGCAGCCGGCGACCAGCTTCGGCGCGAGTGTCTCCGAGGGCTCCCTCTATATCTACGGAGGCAACACCGGCAAAGCGCACGAGTTCAATACGGAATGCATCAAGGGCGATTTCTTCCGCCTGAAGCTGCCCGATGGCACCGCATGGGAAAAACTGCTCGGGGGTGATCCCCTCCTCGGCGCCCCCATGATCGCCCACGGCGGCTACGTCTACCGCATCGGCGGCCTGCAGGCCCGCAACCCCAAGGGCCAGAAGGACGATCTGCATTCCACCACGATCGCCGTTCGCTTCAATACGAAGAACAACGCGTGGGAAAAGCTGCCGGAACTCCCGGACGCCCGTTCCAGCCATGATGTCGCCATCGTTGGCGACACCCTGTACGTCGGCGGCGGCTGGCGGCTCAAGGAGGGCAACAAGGAAGGCGAAAACGGCGAGTGGCAGAAAACCGTGCTGACCCTCGACCTGAAAGCTCCGGAAAAAGGCTGGAGCTCGTTTGCGCAGCCCTTCCAGCGCCGCGCTCTCGCCATGGTGGCGATCGGCGACCGCATCTGGTTCATGGGCGGCATGGACCAGAAGGATGAACCTTCCCGCCTGACCGATTGGTACGACACCAAGACCCAGACCTGGGGTAAAGGCCCGATCCTGCCCGAAGGCATGCTCAACGGCTTCGGCATGGCCGCCTGCGCAAGCGGCGGCAAGCTGATCGTCAGCCCGCTCTCCGGCAAGGTGCTGACCCTGAGCGCCAACGGCGAAGCCTGGGAGGAAATCACCCAACTCTCCAAGCCCCGCTTCTTCCACCGCATCGTCCCGCTCGCCGAAGGCAAAGTCCTCGCGGTCGGCGGCTCCAGCCGCAAAGGCCAGATCCCGGAAGTCGAAGTCGTCGCGCTCGATGGCAGCAAGGCAGCGGCGAAGACTGCGGAAGCAGCGCCCGCCACCGCTACGGAAACGGCATCTGCCACCCCGGCGGCGGAACAAGGCGAAAAAAAAAACTAACTGAACCGCTCGGCGAAGCCCACTGGCCTCAGTGGCGCGGTCCCAATCGCGACGGCATCTCGCCAGAGACCCACTGGCGCAAGGATTGGCCAGCCGAAGGGCCGCGTTCGCTGTGGACGGCCAAGGTGGGCCTCGGGATGAGTTCCTGCGTGGTCGCCGGCGGACGGCTTTTCACCCAGGGAAATAACGGCGCGGACCAGGATCAGCTGATCGCGCTGGACGCTACGACCGGAGCGGAGCGGTGGAAGATCTCCTTCCCCTGCAAAACCGCTTCGCATGAAATGCCGATCGTCCCGAACGGCCCCGGCGCCACGCCCACCGTGGCCGGCAGCCGGGTCTACAGCCTGAGCCGCGAGGGCGATCTGTTCTGCGTGGAGGCCAGCAACGGGAGCATCGCCTGGCAGAAAAATCTCATCCGCGACCTCGGCGGCAAGCGCCCGGTCTACGGCTATTCACAAAGCCCCCTGGTCGAAAACGGCACGGTTTTTGTCGATCTCGGCGCCGAGGCCGGCCAGACCGGTTCCACCGCGGCGCTCGATGCCGCCACCGGCGAAGTCCGTTGGAAAGCAGGCACCGGAGAAGCCGGCTACAGCTCGGCCCGCAGCTTTGTCCGCGATGGGAAAAACTACGTCGCCATGTTCAAGGGCGAAGCGCTCGATGTCTTCGATCCGAAAGACGGCCGGGTGATCTGGTCGCACAAGACCACCGCGCGCGATTTCACCAATGCGCTCACGCCGGTCTTCGTCGGCCACCGCATTCTGGTCAGCAATACCGGCGTCGATCAGGCCGCGCTGCTCGACTGGGATGCCGCCGACAACGCCAATGTGCATGCGGTGTGGACCCACAAGCAGTTTGCCCAGCTCTTCAATAGCGCGATCCCGTACGCCGGCTCGCTCTTCGCCTTCAATGAAAAGCGCCGCGGGCACAACGAATTCACCTGCGTGAATGCCGAGACGGGCGAAAGCCGCTGGGTCAGCGACGCGATCCCGACGAGCACCTTCATCCTTGCCGACAAGCACTGGATCTTCCTCACCCGCGACGGTGAAGTGATCCTCGCCCAGGCCTCCGCCGAAAACGCAACGCCCCTCGCCCGGTTCAAGGCGGTGGAAGGCAAGTGCTACGCCACCCCCACCCTGGCCGACGGCCGCCTCTACGTCCGGTCGAATACCGGCGACCTCGCCGCCTTCGATCTGCGTCCGACTGGGCCAGCGAAAAACTGAACCGATTACCCAAGAATCATTTTTGGCAAGGCCAGCACCACGCCGAGCCCATAGACGAGATCGAGCCAGAAAAACGAGCCGATCGCGCCGAGAAAGATAATGGCCACCAGGGGCGTCCCGAAAAGCCGAGCGGCCAACGGGGCGCCCTCCCCCCAAATCGCCTGCCAGATGCTCCGCGCATCGCCGGTGCTGGGAAAGGCATGCATGGCAATGGAGATGGCCAGCCACAGGAAGATGCCGCCCATGACCCCGACGTGATCCGGGTCCAGATGCATCCTCCAGGCGATCACCCCGCAGATCAGCCCGACCAGCGTATTGAACAGGAACGGGCCGACCCCGATCAGGATATGCTTCCAGACATTCGTGGGCCGTTCGTGAATCACGTAGCCGGCCGGATTGTCGACCTGGAAATAACAGACTTCGTGCACTTTCGTACCGGTGAGATGACAGCAGACCAGGTGGGCCAACTCGTGCACCATGATGCCGGGAAACGTCGCAATCGAAATGAGGAAACCGGGGATAAAAAACATACCGTCGAGGGCGCGCACGTAACGATTTCTGCCCCCAGCGTCAAAGCGGGATTGGCCACCCCCACATTTTGTCACCTTTCGGCCCGCCCACTTCGTGCACGGCTTCTTGCCAAAAAGTCGCCGCACGCCTACATGGCCGCTCCCCTCTTTCGATTTCCGACCTGCCATGCAACCGACCATCCTCATCGTCGATGACGAAAAGCACACCCGCGAGGGGCTCCGTGCTTCGCTCGAGGATTCGTTCGATGTGTACATCGCGGCGTCTTCCGCGGAAGCCCGCGCCGTGCTCGATCGCGAGCACGTGGACCTCATGCTCACCGACCTCCGCCTCGGGGGCGAAGACGGCATGGCGCTCATCGAGGAAGTGCTCAAGCGCCCTCATGCGCCGATCGTCATCATGATGACCGCCTACGGCAGTGTGGATGCTGCCGTGGAGGCGATGAAACGCGGGGCCTACGATTTCATCACCAAACCGCTGAATATCGACCGGGTCGAGATCCTCATCCGGCGCGCGCTGCGCAGCCAGCAGGTGGAGGAGGAAGTGGTGCAGCTGAAGCAAAAGGTCGAAAAGAAATTCGGCGGCCTCGAGCGCCTCATCGGCGAATCCGGGGTCATGGAAGAAGTCTTCGAGACGGTGAAACAGGTCGCGCCGACCCGGGCCACCGTGCTCATCCAGGGCGAAAGCGGCACGGGCAAGGAACTCATCGCCCAGGCCCTGCACAGCCTCTCCGGCCGGCCGAAGGAAAAATTCGTGACCGTACACTGCGCCGCTCTCCCGGAGCAGCTGCTCGCCTCCGAACTTTTCGGGCACGAAAAGGGCGCCTTCACCGGAGCCATCGAGCGCCGCGTCGGCCGGTTCGAGCAGGCCAATGGGGGCACGATTTTCCTCGATGAAATCGGCGAAATCGACGCGGCCACCCAGGTGAAATTGCTCCGCGTTTTGAGCGAAGAACGTTCCTTCGAGCGCCTCGGCAGCAACACTTCGCTGAAGGTCGATGTGCGCGTCGTGGCCGCCACGAACAAGGATCTCGCCCAGCTGGTCCGCGAAGGGAAATTCCGCGACGACCTCTTTTTCCGCCTGAATGTGGTCACCCTCGAGCTGCCCCCGCTGCGGGCGCGCAAGGAAGACCTGCCCCTGCTTGTGCGCGCTTTCGTGACGCACTCCGCCCAGGAAAATGGCAAGACGGTCCACGAACTGACCAGCGAAGCGATGGCAGCGGTCCAGCGCTACGACTGGCCCGGCAACGTGCGTGAACTGCGCACCGCGATCGAACACGGCGTCGTGATGGCCACCGGCGCGAAAGTCACCCTGCGCGATCTTCCTCCCGCCGTGCGCGCCGCCGGCGGTGCGCCGGGCAGCGGAAAATTTGCCCCGCCGCGGGAACTCGCACTCGATGTGCATGCCAACGAGGAGTCCCTCATCCTCCAGGCCCTCGACTCCACGGGGGGCAATGTCACCCACGCCGCGCGCAAACTCGGGATCAGCCGCCGCACCCTGCATCGCAAGCTGAACCAGATGAAGATTCCCGGCCACGAGCCCGAAAAGACCGAGTCTCCCGCTCCCCCACCCCCACCGAGCCCCCAGCCTCCGACTTCCACTTCCGACATGACGTCTACTCCCGCCTCCCCGACTGATGGCTTCTGAGACTTGGGTCCAAACCATCGTTCACCGCCTGGAGGAAGGCGGCTGGGCCACCTACGTTCGCAAAGCTTTGCTGGCCTCGTTTGTCCTGTTCGTCCTGATCCTCTGGATGTTCCGGGACAATGGCTTCAAAGGGCTCAGCCACGAGTTCGCCATGGAGCAGGCGCAAATCTCCCGCGAGATCGCGCGGGGCAATGGCTTTAGCACCAAAATGATCCGGCCGGCGGCGCTGTACCAGTTCCGTCAGAATACCGGCCGCTTCGATCTCGAGCACACGCCGGATACCTATCACGCGCCGCTCAACCCGATCATCAATGCGCCCTTCCTCTGGCTGGTCAAAAAGGACTGGGCATTTTCGGCCAAGGACGTCGTCTCCGCTCCGGATCGATTATTGGTCACCATCCAATTCTTCTGGATGATCCTGGGCTGGCTCGTGAGTTACCTCACGATGAAGCGGCTGTTCGATAAACGACTCGCGGTGCTCGGGGCCTGGATACTCATCCTCTGCCAGACCTTCTGGGATTTTGCGCTCAGCGGCCTGCCGCAGAATCTGATGTTCGCGCTGTTTTCCATCGCGGCCTATTGCCTCGTCCGGGCAGTGGAAAACCAGGTCGCCGGCAAATCCGTCTGGCGCTGGATCATCGGTTGCGCCTTCGCTTTCGGCCTGCTCGGCCTCGCGCATGCCCTCACGCTCTGGGTGGCAGCCGGAGCGCTGGCCTTCGTCGCGATCTATTTCAAACCGCGCGCACTGACCGGCATCGCTTTCGCCGCGATCGTCGTGCTCTGTTACACGCCGTGGATGGTCCGCAATGCCAGGGTCTGCGGCAACCCGGTGGGCCTCGGCTGGTACGCCGGTCTGAGTGAGGTGAAAGGCTCGGCGAATTCCATCATGCGCTCGATGGAACCGCCCTTCCAGCGGGTCGCCCCGCGGCAGTTCGTCGCCAAGTTCCGCGCGCATACGGTGAGCCAGGTCGAACGCCTCGTCGACGAAATGGGCGGCATCGTGATCGCGCCCGTCTTTTTCCTCGCCCTGCTGCACCTCTTCAAACGCAAGGAAACCAGTGTCTTTCGCTGGGCCATTCTCTTCATGTGGTTCTTTGCCGTCATCGGCATTTCGATTTTCGGTGAAGTCGGAAAACCGAGCTTCCAACCGTTTGCGCCTCCCGTGGAGGCCAACGATCTGCACTTCCTTTTCATCCCGCTCTTTACCGCCTACGGTCTGGCTTTTGTGCTCGTGCTCTGGAGCCGGGTCACGGCCGCGATTCAGGGCATGACGGTGCCGCTCATTCAGATTGGGTTCACCGTGATGCTGGTCCTGATCTGCTCGCTCCGCTTCATCAGCACCTTTTACGAGCTGAATGGCTCGGCCAAGGGACGCGTGCAGTGGCCACCATATGTGCCGCCCTTCATCGCGCTGCTCTCCGACTGGACCACCGAGCGCGAAGTCATCGCCTCCGACATGCCATGGGCTGTCGCTTGGTACGGCGATCGCAAGAGCCTCTGGCTCCCGATCAATGTGCAAGACTTCATCGAGCTGAACGACTACAACCAGCTCAACGGCCACGTGGTCGGCCTCTACCTCACCCCGATCAGCGGCAACCGCATGTTCGTCTCGGACATCATCAAGGGCGACTACAAGGAATGGGCCGTCTTCATCACCCGCCAGATCGTCGGCCCGTCGCTGCGCGACTTCCCGCTGCGGGAAGTGACCCCCATGCCGATCGACAACGAGTGCGTCTTCTACGCCGACCGCAACCGCTGGACGCCGAAGGAAGACTAAGGCGGGTTGAATCGAGTTGCGGCCATTTTCGAGGGCGACCGGCCGGAGAAAATCTGGGTGGAGCACGCGACTCGCGTGCCGTTCGCGGCGACTCGCCGCGAATACCGTGAAACGGTGGCCACAAGACACGTCAGTGATCAGAAAAATTCGCTTCTCGTCTCCTGCTCGGCTAGCCGCTGAACAGCGCACCCAAGCCGGGTGCTCCACCCCGTTTTTTCCGCTCCGGCTACACGTCGAGTCAAAGGACTGCAGACTCGCCAGCACTCCCGCCTCAGCCCTGCAACCCCGGCGGCATCGGCAGATTCGGCGGCCCCGACTTCGGCTCCGCAGCCGGCCGCTGCAACCGCCGCAAAAACCCGGCGATCGTGAAGAGGATGATGTATACCGCCACCACTCCGATAAACCACGGGGTGTAGCGGATAAAGGCGGCGTCCCGCGTCCGCGCCAGCCCCATCGCCCGCGCGGGCGGTTTCGCCGAGTACGCGATCTGAACTTCTTCCCCGATCTCGCGGGGCGAAATGTAAAACTCTCCGCGCTCCAGGACCGCTGTCTGCGGCTCGCCCGCCGGATCCAGGTACGACAACCGGTAACGCGGGATCCCACGCGGATTGGACGGTTCTTCGATCGACAAGAGTTTCGCCGGCAAAGTCACGAAATTTTGCCAGCGCTGCGTTTCCTCCCAGGAAAGCCAGCCGAGATACCCCAGGGCCGCGACGAAAAGCAGCGTCACCAGCCGTTGCGCCGGAGTCCACGGCCGGGCTGGGGTCACCGTGGCCGGGTTTTGGGCCACCCAGCTTTTGCGCAGGGTCGCGTCGAGATCGGGATCCGCGCTGAGTTTTCGCTGCGCTTCGGTAAAAGGGCCCACCCGCTCGCGCGGCACGAAATCCGGCATCCGCCAGGCGACCTCACTCACCGTTCCACCGCACATGATCAGCCCCAGATTTCGCCGCGGCAGCCACAACGTGCCGCCATCGAGCAAGGCTTCATCGGTGAAGGGGCCGGGGCCCGGTGGCTGGAGTTCGTCGATCCCGAGATTGGCATTCGCATCCTCGGGCCGCCAGCCCGCGCCTTGGGCCGTGTCGCTCCCGATGGCCGCGATCACTTCATGCAAAGGCCGGCCCAGCACGGCCCGCCCCGCCCACCGGCATTCATCGTGATCCACCACGATCTGCCGGAGTAGGTTTTCGCCCTCTGGCGCAAAGCGCAGCTCCATCGCCCACTCTTCACCCGAGGCGAGGACCCAGTGCGAATCGTCGTCGTCCTCGCACAGCGCCACTTCGGCGCCCTCCAAAATCCGGGTCACCTCTGCGCGCGACATCCCTGGCCGGATCCCGCACCAGCTCTCCGCATTGGCCAGATCGATCGGCTCGTTCGCATTTGGGGACATGCCCCTAGCAACAGGCCAATGCGCTGGGAATTGCAAGCCTGCAGGGGGGACGAGGAAAGTAAACAGTCGGCAGTGATCAGTATTCAGTAACGCATGCCCGACAGCACGCCTCCCTCACTGATTACTGATTACTGATTACTGATTACTGCCCACTGCCGACTTGATCCCCGACTCCCTCTTCCACAGGCTTCCGGTGCATGAAGATTTTCCGTTTCGAATCCACCAGCGGCGCAGTGCTTTATGGCACCGGCGAAGGCAATACCCTGCAAGTGCTCTCCGGCGACCTTTTCACCGGCCTCACCCCCACCGGCGAGACGGCCACGGTCGCCCGGCTGCTCGCCCCGCTTGAACCCCGCGCCATTCTTTGCGTCGGCCTCAACTACCGCCAACACGCGGCGGAGACGAATTCGCCGCTGCCCGAATTTCCGGTGCTTTTCGTGAAGAACCCCGCGTCGGTGAATCATCCCGGCGCCCCGATCATCCTGCCCCGCTGGCTGCGCAGCGACAAGGTGGACTACGAATGCGAACTCGCGGTCATCATCGGCAAAGCAGCGAAGAATGTCCCGCGCGCCCAGGCGCTCGACTACGTGCTCGGCTACACCTGCGCCAACGACGTGAGCGCGCGCGACTGGCAGAAGGAAGGCGGCGGTGGCCAGTGGTGCCGCGGCAAATCCTTCGACACCTTCTGCCCGCTCGGCCCGGCCCTGGTCACCAAGGAAAGCCTGCCCAATCCCAGCGGCCTGCGCATCAGCACCCGCGTTGGCGAGGAAATCCTCCAGGACTCCAACACCGCCGACATGATCTTCGATATCCCGACGATCATCGAATTCCTCAGCGCTTCCACCACGCTGCTCCCGGGAACCGTGATCATCACCGGCACCCCACAAGGCGTCGGCATGGCCCGCAAACCTGCCCGCTGGCTCCAGCCCGGCGAAACCGTGACCGTCGAAATCGAAGGCATCGGCTCGATCTCGAATCCGGTGCAGGAAGAGAGCGCCGAAGGGGCTTGCAGTTTCCAGCTACCCCGCGCGTAAAGGCGGCGCGGACTGATTTCAAAGAGCGGTGACTTTCCGGTCACCGCTCTTTTCTTTTTAAAAGGACGCGGCTGCAAACCCATACCCTCACGCAGCCTCTGCGTGAGATGAAAAAGTTCACCCTGCGCCCTCGGCGCAGGCACTATCGTTTCACGCAGAGTTCTGCGTGAACCACGGGCTGACAGCGAACCGTCCGGCTACTTCGGCGGCTCCAGCGGTGCGGGCGGGGTGGTCGAGACAGGTGCAGGTGCAGGTGCGGGTGGCGGCGGGGAAACCTTTGCCGGAGCCGGAGCGGCTGGCGCGGGATTGGCCGCGGGAGCCGGCACCGGCGCAGCGCCTGGCGTTCCAGTCTTCAGGAAGCGCAGCAGCCCGCTATCGGTCGTCAGTACCGCCGTGGTGTCTTTCGAGAAGCTCGTCTTGTAGGTCTCCATCGCGCGCAGGAATTCGTAGAACTCGCGCGCTTGCGGGCTGCTGTTGAAGGCCGTCGCGTAGATCGCCGTCGCTTCCGCATCGGCCTTGCCTTGCAGCACCTGGGTCTGGCGATAGGCCTCGGATTCGATCTGCCGCAGATCGCGCTCTTTCTGGCCGAGGATCTTCGCGGCTTCACCCGCGCCTTCGCTGCGGAAACGATCCGCGATCTGCCGGCGCTCCGACATCATGCGCTCGAAGATCTTCGTCGCGACCGCGGCGTTGTAGTTGATGCGTTTGAACCGCACATCGAGCAACTCGATCCCGAACTCCGCCAGCTTGCCCTTGGCCGCTTCGAACACTTCGTTTTCCAAAACCACCCGGCCCAACCGGATCGGCGCCAGCCCCGCGGAGCCCACCGTGCCTTGCAGCGTCGGGTCCACCGCCGCCTTGCGGCTGGTCGTGCGCACGACCTCCACCAGATCGTGGCGGGCAATCGTATTCCGCATCTCCGAACCGAGGATATCGTCGAGACGGCTTTGGCCCCGGCGCTCATCTTTCAACCGCAGGAAAAACTGCAGGGGGTCCTTGATCTGCCAGCGGCCGAAGGCGTCGACATTGATATAGAGTTTGTCCCGGGTCGGCATTTCCGCGGAGGGGCCGTCCCATTCCAGGACCCGCTTTTCCAGCCGGTTCACCTCCTGGATAAACGGCACCTTCATCTTCAGGCCCGCGGAGGTCGTCGGTGCGCCCACCGGTTCGCCAAATTGGGTGATGAGTACCTGTTCGGTTTCCTGGACGACATAAAACGCCCCGGTCACCGTCAGAAAAAGGATCAGCCCAAGGGCGATCAATAAATAGCGCGCAGCAGTCTTCATCGAGAAAAAGGGGTTATTTGCTGTGGGGATCGAGATTCAGCAGCGGGAGCACCCCGGTTGCTTTTTCGTCGAGAATCACTTTCCGCTGAAATTGCGGCAGCACGAGCTGCATGGTTTCGAGGTAGAGCCGTTGCCGGGTGACTTCCGGCGCCTTCATATATTCCGTGAACACGGCGGTGAATTTTTCCGCATCGCCGCGCGCTTCGTTGACCCGCTGGAGAGCATAACCTTCCGCCTCCGAAATGCGCTGGGCCGCTTCGCCCCGGGCCCGGGGCACGGATTTATTGTACTCCCCGTTGGCCATATTGATCGCCTGCTCCTTTTCCTGCTGGGCCTGGTTGACCTCATTGAAGCTGGCCTGCACGGGGCCGGGCGGATGCACATTCTTCAGCTGCACCTGCATGATGAGCACGCCGAGGCCATACCGCGTCGCCAGTTCCTTTAGGCGCGCCAGCGATTGGTCCTCCACTTCCTGGCGCCCGATGGTCAGCACCTCATCCACCGTCCGGTCGCCGACGACTTCGCGCATCGCGCTTTCGCTCGCGTCGCGCAGGGTCGAAAACGGATCGCGCACGTGAAAGATCCACGCCTTTGCATCCTCGATGCGGAACTGCACCACCCATTCCACCGTGGCCATATTCAGGTCGCCGGTGACCATCGAGGCTTCCTCCTCCTGCTCACGGGGGGAGGATTGATAGCGATTCGTCGCGCCCTCCGTCCCAAAGCCAAACTCCAGCTTCAACTGGCTCTGCACCGGCACGAGGGTGATTTGATCGATGCCAAAAGGGAGCCGGAAACGCAGCCCGGGTTTCAAGGTGTCCTGAAACCGGCCCAGCCGGGTCAAAACCCCGACCGAATCCGCCGGCACCGACGAATAGCAGGAGAACAAGCCCCAGAGCAGGACGAAGCCAATGATCACCTTGGGCAGCCAGGAGAGATCGATTTTGATTTGGGGTGAGCGCCAGTCGGGCGAGACGTTTTTCATGCGGGAGATCGGACCTCTAGCGGGCGGCTCCCCGTTGCCAACCGGCGAATCCCCTTCCCGCCCATTCGTCCCAAATATTTGACCTTTCGTCCCGGATCGTCGGGAAAGGATTTGAAATCGGCAGGAAGCCCGGTAGCCGTTCCTCAGCCGCACCCACGGCCTCCGACCTCCCGTTCGTTTATCCCACTCTTAATCCGACAAGCTTATGGCCCAAGCCATCATGGATCCCGAAGAGGTGCGGCGCTTCGCCAAGGAGTTGAAGCGCTTCAACGAAGACGTGCAAACCCGCGCCGCTTCCCTCCAGGCCCGTTTCGCCGCGCTCGGCGCCACCTGGCAGGATCAGGAGGCCGAGAAATTTGCCGAGGAATTCGTCACCACCATGAAGACCCTCAAAAAGTTCGTCGAAATCTCCGACAAACACACGCCCTACCTGCTGCGCAAGGCCCAGCGGATCGAGGAATATCTCAACCAGCGCTAAGCCCCGAGGCCTCCCAAGCTCCAAGGCACGTCCATGGCAGAGCAGGCCAAAATCACCTCGATCGATGCGCTCGAACGCTTTCGCGCCGCCCTCATCGAATACCTCACCGAATCGCGCCGGAGCCTCGATGAAGTGACCGAGACCGTGCGCCGCACGCGCAGCTGGGTGGAAATGGATCAGCGCACCCACTGGGAAGGCCAGATCCGCCGCCGCCGGAAGACCCTCACCGAAGTCGAAGCCGAACTCTTCGGCGCCCGCCTCTCCCCGCTCCGCGACAAAACGGCCAAGCTGCAGGAAGACGTCCGCCGCGCCCGCCGCGCGCTCGCCGAGGCGGAGGAGAAACTCCGTGCCGTGAAGCAATGGGCGAAAAACTACGACAGCGTGGTCGAGCCCATGACCAAACGCCTGCACGGTCTGCGCCACTATCTCGACCACGATCTGATCAAGGCGCTCGCCTTTCTCGTACAGTCGCAAAAGATCCTCGAAAGTTACGCCCAGATTCCCCTGAACCTGCCGGAGCCCAAGGCTGCGTCCGGCGCCCCCGGCGAAAACGAATCGACCGCCCCGCAGCAGCCGGAGGAACCCGCATGAACGTCACCGGAGCCGCCGCCAATCTCAACCAAGCCACCAAGGAACTGCTCCTCGCCTGGCAGGAAGCCGGCAACTACTGGCGCGACCAAAAGCGGGCGCAATTCGAGCACGACTATCTCGAGCAGCTGCCGCACGACGTCTCGCGCACCGTGGTCGTGATCAAGGAACTCGCCGCCGTCCTCGATCGCGTGCGCAAAGACTGCGAGTAAATTTTCATGGATCTCCGCGTTCAACACAGCCTCCAACTGCTCAGCGGCCTGCTGCGCGCCACCTCCGACTTCGCCCGCCGCGAAGAGCAACTGACCCGTGATTTCCGCACCCGCCGGACGGCGCACGTACGGCAGCATTCCGAAAACAATGCGCGCCAGAGCGAAACGGCGGCCAGCCAGCTCGATGAAGCCACCGCGCTTTTTCTCGCCGAAGAAGACGCGTTGCGCGCCCGGCATCGCCAGCGCGGCGCGCGGATTCATCAGCTCCAGAGCAGCAGCCTGCGCCAGGCCCTCGAAAAAGCCCGCCGGGCCAAGGAAAAATGGCTGAACGATCTGCAGCTACGCCACTACCAGGCGAAACGCGCGCTGCCCGTCAATCTGAAGGCTGCCGATGACGAACTGGCCGGGTTCAATGTGAAGCTCACAGAGCAGTGTGCCTGGATCGGGCAGCTGCAGGCCCGCGCTCAGCAGGCCTTTCACGGCTATCTTTCCTTCGCCCGCCTGCTCCAGCGCCCGCCGCTGGAAAAGACCGCCGTCACCGGGGCCGACCGCGACCGCCTCGCGGGCGAGCTCGACACCCTGCTCGTCCGCACCGGTGAAGACATCGGCGCCTTTCGCCGCCAGCCGCTGCCCCTGCTCTTCGGTGTGCTGCCGCCCATTCTGCTGCTCGTGCTCGTGGTCATCGGCGCCGGCGGATTCGCCATTCAGCAGGGCTTCAGCCTCCCCGTGCTGATCAAAGCGACCGAAATCGCTTTCGGTGCGCTGGCCCTCATCTTCGGGCTTCACTTCCTCGGCTATCGCCTCGCGAAACCCGCCGCCACGGCGCTCGCCGATCGCCTCGCCGAAACGGTCCGCACCTACGAACTTTGCTCGCTCGCAGCCCAGGCAAAACATCGCGAAGACCAGGCCCGCGCCCAGGCGGAGTACGACCAGATTTCCACCGACGTGCAGCGGCAATGGGCGCAAGGCGACGACCTCGAGTCCGACCACTCGCAGACCGCCCGAACCAAGCTCAACAGCCAGGCCCCGCGCCTTCTCGCTCGGAACGAAAAGGCCTTTGCCACCCGGCTGGCCGAACATCAATTCACCCGCGCCACCCAACTCGCCGAAATCCAACAGCGCGCGGAGTTGGCCCGCCGCGAACACGACGAATCCCGCACGGGCGGCACCGCCCGCCTCGATGAAGAGGAAAAAGCCGCCTGGGCCGCGCTCAGAGCCGAGTGGGAAAGCACCATCCAGCCCCTTTACGCCGCGATCGCCACTTTCCAGGAAACCACCCAGCTGCCCGCCTGGAGCTCGACGCTGGTCGAAAGCTGGACACCGCCCACACAGTTCGCTCCCGCCACGCGTTTCGCGCAGCTCGATATCGATCTCACACAGCAGCCCGACGCGCTGCCAAAGCAACTCCCCCTGCCTGGCGAACCGGTCTTTCATCTGCCGCTTGCGCTCGCCTTCCCCGAAGAAGGTTCGCTGCTCCTGGAATCCGCAGAAAGCGGCGGAGCCGTCGCCGACGTGCTGAACAATCTCGTCCTGCGCCTGCTCGCCACCACGCCACCGGGCAAACTCGCTTTCACCATCATCGATCCTGTCGGCCTCGGGCAGAATTTCGCCGGCCTCATGCACCTCTCCGATTACGAGGAGAGCCTGATCAATCGCCGCATCTGGACCCAGCGCGACCAGATCGACGAACGCCTCGGCGAACTCAACGAGCACCTCGAAAAGGTGATTCAGATGTACCTGCGCAACGAGTACGCCAACATCACCGAGTACAACACGCAGGCCGGCAGCGTGGCCGAGAAATACCACTTCCTCGTCGTCGCGGATTTCCCCGCCGGTTTCACCGAGACCGCCGCGAAACGCCTGCAAAGCCTCGCCGTCAGCGGACCGCGCTGTGGCGTGTTCACCCTCATCCACTGGGATCCGCGCCAGCCCTTGCCCGATGGTTTTGTCGCCGACGATCTCCGGCAAAACAGCATCTGGATTCGCCGCGAAGCCAGCCAGTGGCTGCTCGCGAAAGCGGAGGCGAAAAAAGTCGCCACGCTGCAATTCGACACGCCGCCGCCAGCGGAACTCGCCGTCAGCCTCGTGCACAAGGTCGGCAAGGCCAGCATCGACTCGAACCGTGTGGAAGTGCCCTTTGTCCAGATCGCGCCGAAGCCGGAGGAAATGTGGACCAACGAAACCACCAGCGAACTGCGCATCCCGGTCGGCCGCACCGGGGCGACGAAACTGCAATACCTCGCCATCGGCAAAGGCACCCGCCAGCACGCGCTTTTCGCTGGTAAAACCGGGTCCGGCAAATCGACGCTCTTCCACGTCATCATCACGAATCTCGCCCTGGCCTGCACCCCGGATCAGGTCGAGTTCTACCTCATCGACTTCAAGAAAGGCGTCGAATTCAAGTGCTACGCCAGCCACGGCCTGCCCCACGCCCGCGTGGTCGCGATCGAGAGCGATCGTGAATTTGCGCTCAGCGTGCTGCAACGCGTGGACGATGAATTGAAGCGCCGCGGCGATCTTTTCCGCAAACTCGGCGTGCAGGATATTCCCGGCTACAAACGCGCAGGCGGCACCGAGCCGATGCCGCGTTCGCTGCTGCTCATCGACGAGTTCCAGGAGTTCTTCGTCGAGGACGACGAAATCGCGCAGACCGCTTCGCTGCTCTTCGACCGCATCGTGCGCCAGGGCCGCGCCTTCGGCATTCATGTGCTGCTCGGCTCCCAGACCCTCGGCGGCGCGTACACGCTGGCGCGCGCGACCTTGGGCCAGATGGTCATCCGCGTCGCGTTGCAGTGCAACGAAGCCGATGCCTATCTCATCATGGACGACAACAACGCCGCCCCGCGCCTGCTCTCGCGCCCCGGCGAGGGCATCTACAACGATGCCGCCGGCGCGGTCGAAGGAAACAGCCCCTTCCAGGTCGTCTGGCTGCCGGATGAAGAGCGCGACTGCTGGCTCGACCAGGTGAATACACTCGCGGTGCAACATCAGCTCCCGCGCCGCAGCCCGATCGTCTTCGAAGGCAACGCACCCGCGAACCTCAGCGAAAACGACCTGCTCGAAGCCGCCCTGCAAACACCCCCGACCGCCGCGCCGGCCGCAGCCCGGATGTGGCTCGGCGCGCCGAATTCCATCAAGGGCCCGACCGAAGCCGTCTTCCAGCGCCAGAGCGGGAATCACCTGCTCATGGTCGGCCAGCGCGACGAAGCCGCGCTCGCCATGTTTGGCGTGAGCCTGCTCTCCCTCGCCGCGCAACACCCCGCAGGGACCGCGCGCTTTTATCTGCTGCATCAAGCCCCACCCGGCTCATCCGATGCCGCGTTCCTCGATCGGATCGTCGCCGCCCTTCCGCACCCGGTCCGCGTCGCCGGCCCGCTCGAAGTCGGCCCGTTGATGAGTGAGATCAGCGAAGAACAGCAGGCCCGCGCCAGCGGCGATTCCGCGCAGAACGACTCCATCTTCATCTTCATCCTCGGCCTGCAACGCTTCAAAAAGCTGCGCCAGGAAGACGAGTTCGACTTCTCGGGCAGCAGCGATTCCGGCGGCAACCCCGGCTCACAATTCGCCGCGCTCATCACCGAAGGCAGCAACTACGGCCTCCACGTCATCGCGAGCGTGGATACCTTCAACAACGTCGGCCGTTTCCTCAGCCGGAAAGCGCAGAGTGAAATCGAAATGCGCGTCGTCTTCCAGATGAGCGCGAACGATTCCGCCAGCCTCATCGATTCACCCAAGGCCAGCACCCTCGGCCTCCACCGCGCCCTGCTTTACAACGAACAGCAAGGTTCCCTCGAAACCTTCCGCCCCTACGCCCTCCCCGACTCCACCTGGCTCGACCACGCGGCCGAGCGGCTGAAGGGGCGGTAAAGTTCGCACGGAGCTCACGAAGGATCCGGGTCTGGGAGGAGGTATTTTCTCGCCGTACCCGCCGTGAAACTCCGTGCGAAACCCAGGCCAATCAAATCGCAGTGCGCCGGCGGAGGCGGAGCAGGCCGAGGAGGGTCACACCGCCGAGCAGGGCGGCGCCGTTGCGGGGTTCGGGGACGGCGACCAGGGCGAGGTCGTTGGGGAGATCGTCCGAACCGGGGCCGCTGTAGTTCGCGTCGTAGATGAGCTGGAATTCCTGGCCTCCGAGATAGAAGCGCTGCGGATTGAAGGCGTTTCCATTCAGCGTCGACAGGGTCCCGGCGATCGAGGCGGTGCCGTTGTTCACGACGAGGTAGAAGGTATCGCCGGGGCTGAAAACCGGGGCGCCGAACAGGCTGAGTTTCAGGTCGCCGCCCGTGAGGGCCACCTGCCCGGCGGCCACGATCTGGTCGTAGCCGGCGGTGGTTTCGGTGCCGGGCAAAATGCCGCCGATCTGCAGGCTCAGGTGCGCCCCATTGGTCACGCTGAAAGCGTTTGTCCGGAGGATGCCCGCCACGTCTTCGGCGTTGCCAGGATCGACGGACGAACCCGAGGTCGCCGCAAAACCGCTGCCGAAAATCGTGAGATCACCCACCGTGCCGGAGCCACGGAACATGACCTGGGTGATATTCGAAAATTGATCACCGACTTCCACTTTACCGGAGATGGATCCGCTCACGATGACCGTCCCTTCCTTCACCCGGGTGACGCCACCGTAGGTGCTGGCGCCGGTGAGTTTCCAGGTC
>Ga0209050_1000601_pt1 | contig 57317 bp, 54 predicted proteins | sample Araplavi_mTSA_r2_FD_184276 | JGI IMG/M metagenome (GOLD analysis project Ga0209050, IMG submission 184276) | Arabidopsis root microbial communities from North Carolina, USA - plate scrape MF_Cvi_mTSA_r2 (SPAdes) (version 2) | ecosystem: Host-associated > Plants > Roots > Endosphere | place: USA... | reverse complement strand
ACGCGCCTGCTGGCCGGCGCGATCACGATGATTTTCTTCACCTATGCCTTCGTCAACATGGGCATGGTGAGCGGCATCCTTCCGGTAGTGGGCGTGCCACTGCCGTTCATAAGCTACGGCGGCACTGCGCTGCTGACACTGGGGTTGGCATCGGGCATCCTGATGTCGATCCAGCGACATAGAAAGCTGGTGCAAACTTGAAGAAGCACGCAATCCGACTCCTGCCGCTTGCGGCAGCCGCACTGCTGGCCGCTTGCGGTACCACGCAGACCGATTCCACGACGCGCAAGCCGCCCTCGCCGGTGACGGCCAAGCCGCAGCCGGGTATTCCCGTGCTGCCGGCCGCAGGCTCCGGGCGCGGCGCTTATTACCAGGACGACGGCCCGGGCGAAAATCCGCCAGCGGGCCTGATCGAGACGCCGGATGCGGAGGTGCGCAATGATCCTCTCGCGCCGTACTCGAACCGTCCTTATGTCGTCTTCGGCAAGACCTACAAGCCAATCCCCCTTGGCTCGGACTTCAAGCAGCGCGGCCCGGGTACCTGGTATGGCAAAAAATTCCACGGCCAGCGCACCTCGTCCGGCGAGATTTACGATATGTACAAGATGACGGCTGCGCACCCGACGCTGCCGATTCCGTCTTATGCCCGCGTGACCAACGTCGCGAACGGCAATTCGGTCGTCGTGCGCATCAATGACCGCGGCCCGTTCCATTCAACCCGCATCATCGACGTTTCCTACACTGCGGCGCTGAAGCTTGGCCTGCTGGTCAATGGCAGCAGCCAGCTCGAGGTGGTGCACCTGCCGCCGGCCGAAATCGAGCGCATGATCGCGGCCCGTAAAGCTGGCGGCAGTGCGCCGGCGACGGCCTCCGCGCCGGCGCCACAGGCCCCTCAGAGCATGCCGAAAGCGGCGCCGATGCTGGCGTCTTCCACTGGCGAAGAGGCCAAGCCTGTCTTGCTGGGTGGAGCTGGTGAGCAGGGCTTCTACCTGCAGCTCGGTTCCTACGCGCGCGAAGACGGCGCCGATGGCTTGCGCAAGCGAATTGAGGCGACTGATGCAGGGCTGAAGCTGGATGTCGAGCAGGCCGGTAAATTCTACCGCCTGTTTGCCGGCCCGTATGCGAGCCGGGAAGATGCGCAGGCAGCTGGCAAAGCGCTGCCTTCCAGCCTGAAGCTGAAACCGATCGTTATCGAGCGTTAGAGCAGGAACGGGTTTCCTGTTCCGGGAACTTGGCGCTGATCTTGGCGATGCGCGCCTTGGTGTCTTCGCTGATGTCGCGGAACTGGAAGTACACTTGCTTGCTGCTGGTGTAGCGCGGCGCCACGCGGGCAGTCTGAACGCCTTGCTTGACCAGCGCCGCCAGTTGCGCCTGGGCGGCAGCTTCCGTGCGGAACACGCCCAACGAGATCCCCCATTTCAGCGGCGAGCTGTCGTTCAGGATGAAGAAATTGGTGACGCCGAGCTCGCGCAGTTCGTCGGCTTTCTTCTCGGCGGCGGCGCGGCTGGCTTGTGGCGGGATATGCACGATGTAGCTGGAGACTTCCTGCTCTGCCACGTTGCGGCGCTGCTGGCGGTCGCCCAGTTCGAGCGGCGCCAGGCGGTTTTCAAACTTGCGCGCTTCATCCAGCGCGAAGTTGCCCACTTCCAGGCAAGCGATGGCAGCTGGTTCGTCGCGCGGCACTGGCGGCGGCGGGGCGACTGCAGCCACGGCGGCTTCGGCCTTGCTGGCGCTGATCAGCTGGAGCTTGTCGGCGTTCTGCTGCTTCTGCAGGCGCGCAGGTTCGTGTTCGTTGCCGCTGAATTGGCCGAGGTAGCCTTCGCCGTACGCAAACAGCGCGGCATTGGCGACCAGCAGCAGGGCGAAAATCAGTTTCAGCACGGGCACTCCATACGTGTCAGGCGCTGCGCAGGGCAGCGTGCAGTCCTATCATCACAATGTTCTCGACATGGCGGTGCGGCACGGGGACCGCGGGCGCGACATAAGGCGCGGCGCCGCCGGAAATAATACATTCTACGGCCTGGTGCAGCTCAAATGCGCGTTCAATCGCGCCGGCTTGCGCGGCCAGGCAGCCGGTCAGGATGGCGTCGTCGGTATTGTCGGCGAAGCCTTCCGGCAGCTTGCCGGGCTTGATTTGCGGCAGCTGGGCGGTGTTTTTTGCCAGCGAGGTAGCCATCAGGCCCAGGCCCGGCAGGATCATGCCGCCCAGGAAAGTGCCGTCTGCGGTAATCGCGTCGATGGTGGTCGCGGTGCCGCAGTTGGCGACCACGATGGCCTTGCCCGGGCACAGCGCGTGCGCGCCGATGGCGGCGGCGAAACGGTCGCAGCCCAGCTGCGCCGGATTGCGGTAGGCATTGCGGACGCCGGCGCGCTCAGGGACGGAGGCGAACCACTCGATGGCCTGCGGCGGGACCTGAAGCTGCGGCGCGGCCAGCCAGCTTGCCAGCATGTCGCGCACGGATTGGCCGGCCACGTTGGCGACCAGCACGCGGCCGATGACTGCGGCGGCGCCGGGCTGGGCTGCGGCAAGGGCTGCGTTGAGCGCCGCCGGGAAGCCGGCGGCGTCGGCGTGCATGTGCGCGCCTTGCGCAAGCCAGTCGCCGAGGGCGGCGCCACGGGCGGCAAGGGCCCACTTGATGCGGGTGTTGCCGGCATCGATCAGCAGGTCGTATGTCATTGCGCGAGCCTCAGCGAAACATCACCCGACAGCACGGCCACGCGGCCGGACGGGGTGTCGAGCAGCAGGCGCCCCTGGTCGTCGACGCCGGCAGCCAGGCCTTCCTGCTGGACTTCACCCTGGTCGAGCAGCCGCACCGGCTGGCCGCGCCACGCCTGCAGCGCGTTCCAGCGCTCGGTAAAGGCGGCAAAACCGGTATCGTCGAATTCCGCCAGCACGGCGCACAGGCGGCTAAGCAATTGTGCCAGCAAGGCATTGCGGTCCATCTGGGCCAGCCACGGGGCAGAGGATACTTCGCGGCCGATGGCTGCCTCCATCTCGTCCGGCATCAGCAGGTTCATGCCGCAGCCGATGACGGCCCAGATCATGCCATCCGCCGCCGCCTGGGTTTCAACCAGGATGCCCGCCAGCTTGGCGCCATCCTTCAGCATATCGTTGGGCCATTTGAGCTGGACCGGCACGCCCAAACCATTCACGGTCTCGGCCAGCGCCACGCCAACGGCCAAAGGCAAGCCCACCATGCGGTGCAGCGGCGCGCGGAACGGCCAGGCGACGGAGAACGTCAGCGATGCGCCGGGCGCGGAAAGCCAGCTACGGCCAGCGCGGCCACGGCCGGCCGTCTGGCGCTCGGCCACGCGCAGCACCGGGCCGCGCAGCGCAGGACCGGCAGCGGTCATCGCCGGCTGGATTGCGGATGGCACGCGTGCCAGCAGATCGGCATTGGTAGAGCCGGTTTCGTCCACCACTTCAATGGCAACGTGGGATGCACTGTCGGCAACCAGCGCGCGAATCGCAGCAGCGGCGAGAGGTGTTGCATTCATATTGTGCCTTTGCGCGCCTTATGCGGCGCCTTGGCGAAAGCCCGGTCATACAGCCAGTTCGGCAGCGCGCGCAGCAGGCGCGCGATCATGCTCGCTCCAAACGGGATGACGCGGTAGCTGTCGCCCCGTTCAATGCTGCGGGCAGCGGCGGCCGCGAAATCGGCTGGCTGCATCAGGAACGGCATCGGATATTTGTTCTGCTGCGTCATCGGCGTATCGATATAACCCGGCGCAATGGTGACGACCTTGATCCCGCTGCCGCGCAATTCCACCCGCAGCGATTCGCAATACACGCGCACTGCCGCCTTGGAAGCGCTGTAGGCGCCACCGCCCGGCAGTCCGCGCACGCCGGCAACGCTGCCGATGCCCACCAGGCGTGCCGGCGATCCCTGCGCCCGCATCGCCGCTATGAACGGCGAAAACGTCGCCACGGTAGACGTGACGTTGGTGGCGATAATCGATTCGAAGACCGGCAAGTCTTCCGTCAGTTCGGTGATGTTGCCGTGCGAGATGCCCGCGCTGGCGATGACGATATCGCAGCCGCCGGCATGGGCGAGGAAAGCTTCGGCGGCGCTGCGCAGCGCCGCATGGTCGGTTACGTCGGCCACATAGCAGCGGTGGCGTTCAGCATTGGGAAGGGTGGCGGCAAGCGCCTGCAACGCACTGGCGCGGCGACCCAGCAGGCCGAGGGTGCAGCCTTGCGCAGCGTAATGCGCTGCCAGTGCTGCCCCGATGCCGCTGGAGGCGCCGGTGATGAAAACGCGCTTCAAAGCCTTACTTCTTCTCCGCCTTTGCCTTGGCAACCAGGAAGTCCAGCACCGTCAGCGCATTGGCGTGCTGCTGGGCCTCGTTCGGCACTGGCTTGATGCTCTTGTTTGCTTCGGCAGGGGAGGTCATGTATTTGCCATCAACCACCAGCATCGGCCAGTAGTCGACCCGGTAATCGCCCATCATGCGTTCCGTGCGGCGCACTTTGGCGGCCACACCGAAGCTGTTATAGGCTTCGGTGAATTTGGCCTTGTCGATGCCGTTGGTGGCCGCCCAGTCGATCACCGCAGTGTCATTGCGCAGGGAGTTGCCCTGTTCGTGCATGGCGTTGAACACTTTCGCGTGGTTCTGTTCCACCAGGCCCAGGGCTTCCAGCGCGAAGAACAGCTTCTGCTGCGGCAGCACGGACGGGCCGCGGCTCACGTGGACACGCTTGAAGACCACGTTGTCGCCCTGTTTCTTGACCCAGGCAGCCATGGCCGGCTCCAGCGCATAGCAGTGAGGGCAGTAGTAAGCGAAGAATTCGATCACTTCGACCTTCTTGCCGGTATCGACCGGCTGCGGTTCTGGCAGCACAACGTAATCGGTGCCGGCAACCGGGGCGGCCGGCGAAGCAAAGGCGCCAAACGCTACGCCGCACAGGACCACGGCCAGGATTTGCTTAAACAGTTTCATTGCTCAGGCTTCCCTTATTTTTGATTGCGGACGACGGCAACATCGATGCCGTTTTCAGACAGCTTGGCGCGCACCTTGTTCATGGCTTCCACCTGGGTGAAAGGACCCATGCGCACGCGGTGCAGCACGCCGGCGTCAGTGGCGCGGTCGGACACCGTGGCCTCGAAGCCCAGCAGGGCCAGTTTGGCGCGGGTGTTCTCGGCATCGCCCACTTCGCGGAAGGCGCCAGCCTGCAGGTAATAAACGAACTTGTCTTCGCCTGGCAGGGCAGGCGCCGGAGCGGCTGCCTGCGCCGGCGGCGCTGCGCTGTTGACTGGCGGCGGCGCAGCAGGCGAGGTCGCGGCAGGTGCCGGTGCGGGGGCTGCAGGTGCCGCCTGAGCCTTGGCCGGCGCCTGGCCCTGCGCCTGGATGTTGTCCACGACCTTCTGCAGTTGGTCTGCCGGAGCTTGTTTCGCGGCTTCGCGCTCGAATTCGCTGTTCGCCTTCTTCACCGCTTCCTTATTGCCGTACATCGGCTTGTTCGGATCGGCGATCTGGCCGGATGCTTCATCGGCCGGCTTGCCGTTCTTCGGCGCCTTGTCGGTGAACGGCGTCTGGCCCTTGGTGATGCTCAGGGCGACGACGACGGCGATGACCAGGCCGATGACCAGGCCGATGATGAAGCCAACTAAGGTATTACCTTCTTGCTGACGCGGGGAAAAGCGCAAAGAGCGAAAAGCCATGTGGACCTTACATTTGGTTAGGAGCGGAAACGCCGATCAGTGCCAGGCCGTTGCGCAGCACCTGGCGGGTAGCAACCATCAGGGCCACGCGGGCCAGCTTGGTCGCTTCGTCTTCCACCAGCACTTTTTCGGCGAAGTAGAACGAGTGCAGGGCCGCGGCCAGGTCGCGCAGGTAGAAGGCTACCTGGTGCGGGCCCAGCTCGGCCTGAGCACGGGCCAGCACCTCAGGGTACTGGGCCAGGGCAGCCAGAAGGGTTGCTTCGGTCGGCGCGGTCAGCGGCGACAGGTCGACGTTGGCGACCGTGGCTTCGTCGCCGCCCCAGTTTTCCAGCATGCGGCAGATACGAGCGTGGGCGTACTGCACGTAGTAGACCGGGTTTTCGTCGGAAGTCTTGAGCGCGACGTCGACGTCAAACACGAATTCGGTGTCGGCTTTACGCGAAATCAGGAAGAAGCGCACGGCATCGCGGCCCTTGGTGATGTCGCCGCCGCCGGACCACTCGATCAGGTCGCGCACAGTGACGTAGGAACCGGCACGCTTGGAGATCTTCACCTCGGCGCCGTCCTTCATCACGGTGACCATCTTGTGCAGCACGTAGTCGGGGAAGCCTTGCGGGATGCCCAGGCCGACGGCTTGCAGGCCGGCGCGCACGCGGGCGATGGTGCCGTGGTGGTCGGAACCCTGCACGTTGATGGCCTGGGTGAAGCCGCGCTGGAACTTGACGATGTGGTAGGCGACGTCCGGCACGAAGTAGGTGTAGCCGCCGTCGGTCTTGCGCATGACGCGGTCCTTGTCGTCGCCGTAGTCGGTGGTGCGCAGCCACAGCGCGCCGCCATCTTCATAGGTGTGGCCGTTGGCGACCAGCGCTTCAACAGCCTTTTCCACCTTGCCGTCGGAGTACAGCGACGATTCCAGGTAGTAGTTGTCGAACTTCACGCCGAAGGCCTGCAGGTCGATGTCCTGCTCGTTGCGCAGGTAGGTCACTGCGAAGGCGCGGATGTTTTCGATGTCTTCAACGTTGCCGGAGCCGGTGACCGGCTGGCCGTCGGAGGCGGAAACGGTTTTCTTCGCCAGGAAATCGGCGGCGATGTCGGCGATGTAGTCGCCGTTGTAGGCCGATTCAGGCCATTCCGCGTCGCCCGGCTTGAAACCCTTGGCGCGGCACTGGACCGAGGTTGCCAGGGTCTGGATCTGGACGCCGGCGTCGTTGTAATAGAACTCGCGGGTGACCTTGGCGCCTTGCGCTTCGAACAGTGAGGACAGGGCGTCGCCCAGGGCCGCCTGGCGGCCGTGGCCCACGTGCAGCGGGCCGGTCGGGTTGGCGGAAACGAATTCGATGATGACGTTCTTGCCAGCCAGCGCTTCGCTCTGGCCGAAGGTGGCGCCTTGCTGCAGCACGGTCTTGACCACGGACTGCTTGGCGGCGTCGGTTACGCGCAGGTTGATGAAGCCTGGGCCGGCGATTTCCGCGGCAGCCACCAGTTGCTTGCCGGCTGGGTTTTCCTGCAGTGCGGTGACGATCTTTTGCGCCAGTTCGCGCGGGTTCATCTTGAGCTGTTTTGCCAGCTGCATGGCGATATTGCAGGCGACGTCGCCGTGCGATGGATCGCGCGGGCGCTCCAGCACCACGTTGGCATTAACGTCGGAACCTTCCAGGATCGGCGCGAGGGCGGCCTGGAACAGGGAAATGATCTCTTGCTTTTGTTGGGCGAGCATGTGAATGGCTGGGCGGCGCTTTGGCCTGCCTCTATATAAACGTCTGAAAGAGGGACATTATACTTGTTTGCAAGAACGGGTAAATCGGCTTGCGCGAGGGCTTTTGTAGGGTGATGCGGCCATTCCTCTTATCTAAAGGACCACAAAATGGCACTCTATCGCATTCGATATTTACTCGAGACTGAAGGACGTTGCTGCGACCATCGCTAAGATCGATTCCAGATTGGCAAAGCTGGACCCCAAGGAGTAGGGCTGACGGGATGGGTCCCGGGTTACAATCTCTGTTTTCACAGTTTTACCGCGATGAATACGGCCTCCCCGGGGCCGTGCCGCCGGCCGGCGGGCGCGATGACAGGATTGCAATGACTAAGAAAGAGCGCCCAACCTTATCCCTCAAACCAAAGGCTAAACCGGCAGCGCCGGCGGCAAAGGCGCCTCGTGCGCAGGGGGATGGCGGACAGCGCTCCGCTGGCTCGGAACGTCCTCGCGCCGCCGGACCACGCCCGGCTGGCCAGCCGCGCAGCGAATCTGCACCACGCGCCAACGTGCCGCGCCCTAGCGGCGAGGGCGCCCAGCGCAGCTTCGGTCCACGTCCGGACCGCGAAAATCGTGGCGAAGGTCGCAGCGAAGGCCGTGGTGAGCGCGAGCAGCGTGGCTTTGCACCGCGTTCGGACCGCGAGAACCGCGGCGAGGGGCGCGACGACCGTGGCCAACGTACCTACGGCCCGCGTGCGGGCGGCGAAAACCGCGGAGAAGGACGCGGCGAGGGCGGCCAACGCGGCTTCGGCCGACGTGAAGGCGCTGAGTTCCGCAACGATTCGCGCGCTGAGGGCAACCAGCGCGGCTTCGGCCGCGCGGCTGGCGGCGAGGGAGCCGGCACTGGCTCGCCTTGGGCAGCCCGCAAGCTTGCGGCCCGCGAGACAGCCGCGCCAGCGCCGCGCGCCCCTAACAAACCAGCCATCCGCGAAAGCCACCACCGTGACCTGAAACCACGCGTGCAGACCGACTTCCAGTCCGAATTGAAACAGGACTCGCTGGCCTTTGCCATCCTGGGCGCCGCGACCGCCGCGGTGCAGGTCCAGCAAGGCACCGCGCTGCCGCAAGCGCTGGCGGCAATATTTGCAAACAGCAACGCCACTCCTCAAGCCCGTGGCGCGATCCAGGATATTGGCTACCGCGCCATGCGCCAGCTGGCCCTGAGCGAAATCCTGATCGGCCTGATGGCGCCGAAAGCCCCGGACCCGATGGTCCAGGCGCTGTTGTCGGTGGCCCTGCCGCTGATGCACCCGGCCGACGGCAGCCCGGCCCCGTACGAAGCCTTCACGGTCGTCGACCAGGCAGTGACGGCCGCCGCCTCCCACCCGGACACCGCGCGCGCAAAAAACATGGTCAACGCCCTGCTGCGCCGCTTCCTGCGCGAGAAAGAGGAGCTGCTGGACGAAGCCATGCAGCAGCCCGAAGCTAAATATAATTACCCGCAGTGGTGGATCGACGCGGTCATCACGGCCTACCCGAAGGACTGGGAGCAACTGCTGGCCGCCGGCAACGTAGCGCCTCCGCTGACGCTGCGCGTGAACAGCCGCCGCACCAGCGTGCAGGACTATTTGGCACGACTGGCTGCGGAAGGTATTGAAGCGTCCCGGATCGGCGATGTCGCCATCCGCCTGGCCAAGCCGGTGCCTGTGCACCAGATTCCAGGTTTCGACCAGGGCGATGTATCCGTGCAGGACGCCGGGGCCCAGCTGGCAGCGCCATTGCTGGACGTACAACCCGGCATGCGCGTGCTGGACGCTTGCGCTGCACCAGGCGGCAAGACCTGCCACATCCTCGAAATTGCCGATGTCAATTTGACAGCATTGGACGCCGATCCGAAGCGGCTGCAGCGCGTGCAGGAAAACCTCGACCGCCTGCAACTGCAAGCAAAACTGCAGCCGGCAGAAGCCCAAACCGATGCCTGGTGGGACGGCCAGCAGTTCGACCGTATCCTGGCCGACGTGCCTTGCACCGCGTCCGGCATCGTGCGCCGCCACCCGGATATCCGCTGGTTGCGCCGCAAGAGCGACACCCGCCAACTTGCAACACTTTCGTCGCAAATTCTCGACAACCTTTGGAAAATGCTCGCCCCCAATGGTAAATTGCTGTTCGTGACATGTTCGTTGTGGCCGCAGGAGTCCGAGGCGCAGGCGGCCGCTTTCGCGGTGCGCAACCGCGCCACCCGCCTCGATGCGCCGGGCCAATTGCTGCCTCTGGGCGGCGCCGAGCAGGATCACGATGGTTTGTTCTACGCATTGTTCCGGAAAGATGCGTAACCCTTTGACGAGCACCAGGCAAGTGATCCAAAGATTTCTTCGACTCCTTTGCTGGCAGTTGCTGTTGACGCTTGCGTGTGCGTTACCGCACGCTGCCCACGCCTCCGACGAGACGGTGGAGATCACGCGCGCCTATATCGAAGCGGCCGAAGAAGGTTACCGCCTGTCCTCGGCTTATTCTTTTGAGCTGAGCCACGGCATGGAAGAAACCGTGCAGTCGGGCGTTCCGCTGCACTTCACCACCGAAATCAGCTTTACCCGCCCGCGCTGGTACTGGTTCGACGAAAAAGCCGTCACCGCCAAGCGCACCCACAAGCTGTGGTACGACGTGCTGATACGCCAGTACTACGTCAAGATCGTCGGCTCCGTTGCCCAGCCTTTCCAGACGCTGGACGAAGCCCTGTTTTTCATCCGCCGGCCTACCCGCTGGGTAGTCGCGCCGCGCGGCGCCCTGAAGGTTGGCGAAACATATAACGTGACCCTGCGCATGGGCATGGACAAGGATTTCCTGCCCAAACCGATCCAGGTCAACGCCTTCAACAACAGCGAATGGCGCCTCTCGTCCAGCAAAAAAACCTTCCAGTACAGGGCTGAGTAAGTGACGTCTGCCCTCCGGTACTTGTTTGTCGTCGCGGGAGCGATCTGCAGCATATTGCTGTTCCTGCTCGCTTCTGCCTCCGACAATTCAGGCTTCTTCGACCGCTACTACGGCTGGCTGCTTGGGCTGAACGCTTCCGTCGCAGTGGCGCTGGTGCTGCTGGTCGGCGTTTCCCTGTTCCGCCTTTATTCGCGCTACAAGAGCGGCAAGTTCGGCTCCAAGCTGATGACGCGGCTGGTGGTGCTGTTTGCCGCCATTGGCGTGTTGCCCGGACTGGTCATCTTCCTGGTGTCGGTGCAGTTCGTGTCGCACTCCATCGATTCCTGGTTCAATGTGCGCGTGGAGGAAGCGCTCGACGCCGGCCTTGACCTGGGCCGCTCCGCACTTGATGAATCGCTGGCCGAACTGGAGGCGCAGGCGCGCGGCACCGTGCGCCAGCTGGCCGAAGACCCGTTCTACGCCGCACCGGCTACGCTGGCGCGTTTCGTGCGCCGCCACCCCGGCACCCAGAGCGCCATCATTGTCGATGCGGACGGCGGCCTGATCGTGTCCGCCATGGGCGAGCGCCGCATCAACCTGTCGGCCGACCTGCCTTCCGCGGCAATGCTGAACAAGGCCAAGGAAGATCCGTCCTACGCTGCCTACGAAGGCGGCGGCGAGTTGCGCGACGATCGCGTCGGCGCCCCGCAGCCGGCGCCGCTGGATGCCAACAGCGTGCTGCGCCTGCGCGTGCTGATGGCGATTCCCGACCCGGTGCAGCCGTCCGGCGCCCACCTGGCGCCGCGCTACCTGCAGATCATCCAGGCCGTGCCGCAAAAGCTGGCCAGCAATGGCGAAATGCTGCGTACCGCCTTCTCCGAATACAAAGAGCGCTTCGTGGCTCGCGTCGGCCTGCGCAAGATGTATATCGAAACGCTGACCCTGACCTTGCTGCTGGCAGTGTTCGGCGCCATCGCCGCCGCCTTCCTGATCGCCAACGACCTGGCGCAGCCGCTGCTGCTGCTGGCCGAGGGTACCCGCGCCGTGGCCGAGGGCGACCTGTCGCCGCGCCCGATCGTGGCCAGTTCGGACGAACTGGGTACGCTGACCCAATCCTTCAACACCATGACGCGCCAGCTGTCCGAAGCGCGCAGCGCAGTGGAGCGCAACCGTATCGCGCTGCAAAACGCCAAGGCCCACCTGGAATCGGTGCTGGCCAATATGTCGGCAGGGGTGATGGTGCTGGACTCCGAATTCCGCCTGGTTACCTGCAATGACTCGGTCGAGCGCATCCTGCAGCACGCCGGCGTGACGCTGATCGGCCAGCCGCTGGCCGAAGTCGAAGGCATGCAGGAATTCGCCGCCGCCATCATCAGCGCATTTTCAGCGCAAAGCGCGCAGACTGCCGCCGGGCGCAACGTGGCGCGGCTGCACTGGCAGCGCCAGATCGAGATCCCGCGCCCGCCCGGCAGCGCGGAAGAAAATGAACTGATCCTGCTGACGCGCGGCTCGCGCCTGCCGCTGGAAACCGGCAGCGGCTACATCGTCGTGTTCGACGATATCACCGACGTGATCTCGGCCCAGCGCTCGATCGCCTGGGGCGAAGTAGCGCGCCGCCTGGCCCATGAAATCAAAAACCCGCTGACGCCTATCCAGCTGTCGGCCGAACGCCTGCAAATGAAGCTTGAATCCAAGCTGTCGGGCCCCGATGTGGAACTGCTCAACAAAGCCTCCACCACCATCGTCAACCAGGTCGCCGCCATGAAACGCATGGTCGACGACTTCCGCGATTACGCCCGCACCCCGCCTGCCGTGCTGCAGCCGCTCGACCTGAATTCCCTGGTCGAGGACATCCTGCACCTGTACGTGAGCGGCGAGGGCAACGACATCATCCACGCCAACCTGGCGCCGGCCCTGCCCATGATCCTGGGCGACGAGACACAATTGCGCCAGGTGATCCACAACCTGCTGCAGAATGCGCAGGACGCGCTGCAGGAGCACCCTCCTGCCGACGCCGAGCCGCGTATCGACGTGGTCACCGAGGGCATCATCTACCAGAGTGCGGATGGCGGCACGCGTATTGCAGTGCGCCTCTCAATCTCGGACAATGGCCCCGGCTTCATGCCCAAGATACTGGCCAATGCCTTCGAACCGTACGTGACGTCGAAGGCCAAAGGCACCGGTTTGGGCCTGGCGATGGTGAAAAAGATTATCGAGGAACACGGGGGACGGATCGATATCCAGAACCGTGACGATAGTAGTGGAGCGTCGGTGCTGATTTTGCTGTTAAAGTTGGCGCCGGTATAGTTGGCATAATATTGTTGGACCAATAAAATCATTGTCGCGCCGACAGGTATAGAATGCCTGCGTAGAGAGCGATAAAAATGAGGGAAGGGGCAAGGGATACATGGCAAACATTCTCGTAGTTGATGATGAAATGGGCATTCGGGAGCTGCTCTCGGAAATCCTGGGCGACGAAGGTCATGCGGTCACGCTGGCGGAGAACGCCCAGCAGGCGCGCCAGGCCCGGGCCGGCGGGGCGCCCGACCTGGTCTTGCTCGACATCTGGATGCCGGACACGGACGGCGTCACGTTGCTCAAGGAATGGCAGCGCGATGGCCTGCTGACCATGCCGGTCATCATGATGTCCGGTCACGCGACCATTGATACGGCGGTGGAGGCAACCCGCATCGGCGCCATGAATTTCCTGGAAAAGCCGATTGCGATGCAAAAGCTGCTGAAAGCCGTGCAGGCTGGCCTGAGCCGGGCGCAGGAAGCCGTGCGCGCGCCAGTGATGGCGACCCGCCCGGTGATGCCGGCGCCAGTCGAGGAAGCCAGCTTTGGCCAGGCGCAGGTGGCACAACAGCCGGTAGCCCACAATATGGGCATGGCGCGTGCCGTCAACGGCGACAACCCGATCTTCAACCTGTCGTTCGACCTGCCGCTGCGCGAAGCACGCGACGCGTTCGAGCGCATGTACTTCGAACACCACCTGGGCCGCGAAGGCGGCAGCATGACCCGTGTGGCCGAGAAGACCGGACTGGAACGCACCCACCTGTACCGCAAACTGAAGCAGCTGGGCGTGGAGCCCGGCAAGCTGTCGAAAAAGAACCAGGCTTGATTCCGACCACCCTGGTCACAGGCCCGACGGCCGCAGCGCGTGAGAACGCGATTGCGGCCGTTTTGTCGCCTGGCGTCGCCACCGCCATCATCCTCGAAGGTTTGGCCGACGGAAATTCTCCTTTGGTGTATGATGAAAGTGACCCGACGGCATGGCAGCCGCAGATACACCGCATCGCCCCCGGCTGCCTATGCTGCGCCGGTAATCTTGTCTTACGTGTTACATTGAATCGTCTCTTGCGCCGTCCCCCGGCGCAGCTCTTTATCAGCCTGGCAGATGCCACTCACGTGGATAGCCTGCGCGCCATGCTTGCCACGGCCCCATACGACGCCCTGCTGCGCCTGGAGCCGGTACTGAACGCTTGAAAATGGCTAGGACAGCCCCATCTCGGTTTGGAAACGAAACGTGAAGGAAGCCATATGAACCTCATTTACAACAGCGAGCAATACAGTGTTGTCGAATTTGGCGCGGACCGCAGCCTGGAAGCCTTGCGCTTCGGCGGCTACGAGATCGTCGACAAAGGCGGCAAGCGCGAAATCTTCATTGCCGGGGTCATGGCGCAGAACTTCCGCCGCGACGTTAACGAATTGATTGCCAGTGAGCCCACCATCGAGGAGATCGATGATTTCCTGGGCAACTATGAAGCACTGATGAGCCAACCGGTGCTGCTGCACTAAGTTCTTTTGCATCCTTCCGTGGAGCGTTTCCTTGCTCCACTATGGGCAGCCATGCCAGCGCTGCCCGTTTTCCCCTCTCCCCTGGTGATTGTTCAAAGCTTGTTTCACTGGCATAGTTGCGCTTTATGAAATGCCAACAAGACGGTGCAGCCACATATGAACACATCGGACGAGAAAAAATACCTGGCCGGAATTTTGAAGTTTCTTGATCGCGCGCCGCGCGCTGTTTTCTTGAACCCATGGTTTAAGGTTGCGCACTGGATTGTTCTTTCTTTGATCTTCTTTGCCCTGTTCAGGATGGAACCGGGGCCTTACGTCCTGGCCGCTGTTGGTGTTGCCTTTGTTTTTGGGGTTGTCCAAGGATATTTGGGCGTTCAAGAGTACGCTATACGGCGCTGGTCATTCATCCGTCCTCATCTCAATCGCCAAACCATTGAAGCGCGGCTTGCCGAACTCGATGAGCCCGAAAAGAATTCTGAGCGCAGTTAGGCCGCAAATGTACCCATTACTTATGCGCCGATTTCTCTTATGCATTGGTGTTCTGATGCTGGCATGCTCTGCGAATGCCGTTGAAGCGAGCAATCCTCGCGACCCCGCGCAGTGGAAGGAGATCAGCATTCCCTCAAGCTCGGACAAGGGCGCCAGGATAGTTTGGGACTACGCTGCCAATTACTCCAGGCACGAGTGGCGCGTCTATGTCGAAGACGGAAAAGTTAGCGCCAGGCTCATTTCGCCAATGCGGCTGGAGAAAGGAGAGCGCCCCCCATTTACGCCACCGAAGGGCTTCCAGTTCGGCCAAGGTGACGTGTTCAGGCGTGTGGAGGACGGGTGGCTAGCTGGTTTCAATCGCGGCGAATTCGGCGCGTCGCTTTACTGGTTCAGCGCCGACGGTAAGCGCAATTACAAGATCTCTGACCATCAGGTGGTCGAGTTCACCACCTTGCCCGATGGAGTGTACGCCATCGAAGGGTTGGCGCATTTGGGCATCAGTGACGGCTCCGTCATCCGCATTGCGCGGGAACCGTGGCAGCTTCGATGGACGGCAAGTCCGATCACTAAACTTCCCTTTGCGCCATATGCCGCTGCAGTGCGCGGGGATAATGCAATGCTGGTTACGCTTTCTGGCGCACTTGTTTCGGTTGATACGAAAGGTGACGTCGCCACGCTTTTGGAGGACGTGCCATGGGGCGGCCTTTATCCGAATTCATCTGCGCTTTCCAGCGATGGGCGGAAACTGTATATAGGCATGCGCCAGTTTGTTGGAGAATTCGATACTCAATCGAGGACACTGCGACTTCTGGTTCCTTCCGATGCGTTCCTCAATAAATTGCCCAAAAATGAGGAACAGCAAATCTACAAACAATACGGCCGCTAACATGCCAGCCATCGGATTCAGTCATTACAATTTGCGTGCAGCGCGCCCGTTGCTCGAAGAGCTGCGTGATTTTTATTGCGACGTTGTCGGTCTCACTGTCGGCCATCGGCCACCGTTTCGCAGTTTTGGCTACTGGCTCTATGCTGGCAAACAGGCAGTGCTGCATCTTTCCGAGGCGGGGCCGGATGAAAACCGGCCGGCGCAATCAACGGGTACGTTTGACCATGCAGCCTTCCGCTGCACTGATCGCATGGCATATGAAAGCAAACTTGCTGAGCGAGGCATCCACTACCGCGTTGCCCTTGTTCCGGCAACGCAGCAGCTGCAAATCTTCATTACGGACCCGGCAGGAAATGGCGTCGAACTGAACTTCGAAAATCAGGAACCCTGAACTCGAAAATGAAAAACCTACTTACCATCTTGGCACTGCTATCTGCCGTGCTTGCAATCCCGAACGCTGGCGCACAGACCCCGATCAAGAAAGCGGAGCGCGATGAACTTTCCTTCGTGCCATCTGATGATCCTGCAATGGAACGGGCTTTCGGCAAGGCGCGCGCAACCCTGGATAATTTCCTTCAAATGGCATCAGCGCCCGCGCAGGGAACCTCGGATTACGCAGTGAAGGTTGCCGTGTCTGATGGGAAGCGCACAGAGTATTTCTGGGTTAGCGAATTCGAACGAAGCGGGGACAAGTTCTCTGGCCGGTTGGCAAACGAACCCCGGATAGTAAAGAAATACAAGAACGGCCAGCGGTTTGAGTTTCCACGGAATCTGATCGTTGACTGGACCTATATTGATGCTTCGAAGAAGAAGATGTTCGGCAATTTCACTGCCTGTGCGCTGCTGACCAGGGAGCCTCCTGAAGAAGCGAGGAAGTTCAGGGGGCGGTTCGGGCTGGATTGCGACTGACCTTCGTTCCGGCATGGCCCACAACCACGATCTCGTTTTGTATGGAGCGGCTGCCTCCGGCTCGGTTGCCGTGGAGGCAGTGCTTACACTGCTTGGCATTCCTTTCCAGCTGATCGAGGGCGAAACCTGGTCGTCCGAGGCCGCGCGCGAGCGCGTTAGTGGACAGAACGCAATGCGGCAGATTCCAACGCTTGTATTGCCCAGTGGTGAAACCCTCACTGAGAGTGCGGCCATCATGATATGGCTGGCCGACTCGCATCCTGCCGCGAAACTGGCGCCGAGACTGGATGATCCTCAGCGCGCCCAGTTCCTGCGCTGGATGTTTTTCATATCTTCTGCAATCTATTCGCTACACTGGATTAAGCCGGACGTAAGCCGCATCGGCGCGCCCCTAAGTGCCCGGGACGATGTAGTAGACTCAGTCCACGAGCGTATCGCTTTTTGCTGGCGGACCATGGATGGGCAGCTCAGCCCTGCAAAATACCTGTTGGGTGATACGTTGAGCGTTCTCGATCTTTACGTGGCCGTGATTTCCCGTTTTGGCCCTTGGCGCGAGCGCTTTTATGAGGAAGCGCCGAAGATGACAGCGGTGATCAAGCGAATTGATGACGATCCACGACTGAAGCCGCTTTGGGAGCGCAGGTTTCCGTCGGGTTAGGCAAACCAAGGAGGTTCTATGAAGCGAACCTGGACAATCATCGGCGTGGCGGACGTCGCGCTTAGCTTCAACTGGTATCAGTCCCTGTTTGGCCAACCAAAGACCGCACCAGCCCATGAATTCTTCGGGCAATTGCTGGACCAAGACGGAACCGTCCTGCTGTGCCTTCACCAATGGGGATCGCATGATCATCCCACGCTCGCGAGCCCCGGCAATTCGCCGCCCGGCAACGGGCTGCTGCTGTTTTTCCGCGTCGACGACGTTGACGAAGCGCTGGCCAGGGCACGCAGCCTTGTGCCCACGCTCGAGGAAGAGCCAAGCGTTAATCCCAGCACCGGCACAAGGGAGTTTGCGCTTCGCGATCCGGATGGCTATTACGTGATGGTGAGCGCATGGAACTGAAAACGAGGCTTACGGAGAAGCTCGGGATCCAGCATCCGATCCTGCTGGCGCCGATGGGCGTCATGGCCGGCGGCCGGCTGGCGGCGGCAGTGACCAATGCTGGCGGCCTCGGAATCATTGGCGCAGGCTACGGCGATGCGGAATGGATCGAAAAGCAGTTCGCAGCGGCGGGCGACGCGCGCGTCGGCTGCGGCTTCATCACCTGGTCGATGGCGCGTGATCCGAGGCTGCTGGAGCAAGTGTTGGCCAAGCGGCCGGCTGCGCTGATGCTGTCGTTTGGTGCGCTTGAACCGCATGCGTCCATCATCAAGGCGCAAGGCGTGCCGCTGATTTGCCAGGTGCAGGGCATGAAGTACCTGCGCGAGGCGGTCGATGCGGGCGCCGACATCATCGTTGCCGAGGGCTGCGAGGCAGGCGGCCATAGTGGCCATCGCGGCTTGTTCACGCTGGTGCCTGAAGCTGCCGATTACCTGGCGAAGCATTCGCCGGATACCGTGCTGGTGGCGGCCGGTGGAGTGGGCGATGGCCGAGGGCTCGCTGCAGCGCTGATGCTTGGCGCCGACGGTGTGCTGGTCGGCACCCGCTTCATCGCTGCGGTTGAATCGGAAGCGCCGGAAGGCTTCCGGGAAGCGATCATTCGTGCCGATGGTGATTCTACAATCAAGTCCAACTCAGTCGACGTTGTGCGCAAACGCTACTGGCCCAATCCGGAATTCGTGGTACGCGTGCTGAAGAACGACTTTGTCGCGACATGGCATGGGCGCGAGCGCGAACTGGAGAAATCAATCGATGTCGAGTTCGACCGCTTCCGGGACTCGTTCAGGGCGGGCGATGCCGACAATTCCGGCGTGCTGATGGGGGAGGTCTCCGGCATCATCCGGGACGCGCCACCGGCCGCAGAGATTATCAATAAGATGGTTCAGCAGGCCATTCGTCTATTGGATAGAGGGACGGCAATGTGCTAATTCTTTGGTCACTAAACTATGTTTTTGCTGAAATGCACATCGGAAGTCCAGCGAGTCCTTAAAGTAAAGGGGGATGCCGCGATCGATCGCCAGGAAGGCGATGCGCCCCTCGGTAACTGGTATGTCAACCAGTTCATCGCGGATCGCCGGAAGTTTTTCATTTTCATGAGTGAATCGACACTGCTTTCATTCGTCCTGCATAAAGGGATGAGGCCCATGACGTGCGATTTACTGAAGGACGCTTTCCAATCAGGGCTTGAGCATCTGCTTGCAATGCGTGGCTTTCCAATGGAAGTTGTTGACAAGACGCTCGCTCCTTACGCTGATGGTGTTATCGCGAAGACAGATAGCCGCAGTAGCTTAGGTTCGATGAACGACCTCGTTCATATCTATCGGCACATGATTGAATATGATGGCTGGCGGGAAGGTTTGGGTTTAACAGGAATTATGATGAAGATCAACGACATGCCGCAGCGGAAATTGGGCTGGTCGGATTCATGGCGTGCTGTTGAAGCCATACTCGGGCCGTTCAGAATGGAGGCTCAATGAAGATTGATGAAAACAAAATTGATAATGCCGTGTTGGCCCTGCTTCAGCTCGGGCTTCATGACGGCAACCGTGCCTGGAAGACCTTTGACTGGGAAGTAATGGATAGGCTTTACGCGAAAGGCTTAATAGCGGATCCTGTCGGGAAATCAAAGTCATTACAGTTGACTGAGGCCGGACTGGCCGAGTCCCAACGCTTGTTCAACGACTTGTTCGGGGGACCTAGTCATTGATTCGGCCACGCAACCTGTTAAAGTTGGGGGATGTGCCAATTATTAGCAATGAACTGCAATGTCCCGACTGACATTGTGTTCAGTTTTACCGGCTTCGCCCTGCGCGGCGGGCAGACCGATACCCACCATGACGGCTGGGGCATCGCCTTTTTCGAAGGCGCCGGCGTGCGCCATTTTGTCGACCACCAGGCAGCGATCCATTCGCCGATTGCGGAGCTGATCAAGAACTATCCAATCAAGTCGAAGAACGTGATCGCGCATATCCGCAAGGCCACGCAGGGCGAGGTCATGCTGGAGAACTGCCATCCCTTCGTGCGTGAGCTGTGGGGCCGCTACTGGGTCTTCGCCCACAACGGCGACTTGAAGGAATTCGCGCCGGTGCTGCACGGACCCTTCCGCCCGGTCGGCACCACCGATAGCGAACAAGCCTTTTGCCTGATCCTGCAGGAGTTGAGCGAGCGCTTTGGCGACACTTGCCCACCGCTGCCCATGCTGCGAGCGCAGATCGAGAAAACGGTGCGCAGCATTGCCGGGCACGGTACTTTCAACATGATGCTTTCGGATGGCCGCGCGCTGTTCGCGCATTGCTCGACCCATTTGCATTACATCGTGCGCCAGCATCCCTTCGATACGGCCAAGCTGTCGGATGAGGATGTGAGCGTGGACTTCTCGCAGGTCACCACGCCGAACGACCGCGTGGCATTGATCGTCACCCAGCCATTAACTACCAATGAGCAATGGACTGCCTTCGCGCCGGGCGAGATGAAGTGCTTTGTGGACGGCCTGCCGCAGAAACGGGACTTCGAGAAAATTTAACAGACACCGGCAAGAATTGATGCCAAAATGGCAGGACACGTCAGGAATTTCCCTATGATCGACCTTTCCAGCAACGATGCGGCCTCCCAGAGCCTGAAAGTTCGCGAATTTTATCTGGGCCGGCAGCCGATCTTGGACCGGAACCAGGCCTTGTTCGGTTACGAGTTGCTTTTTCGCAACGCTCCGGTTGGGCCGGCCAATATCAATACGTCAGCCCTGTCCGCTACCGCTGCGGTAGTTGCCCACGCCGCGCAACTGGGCATGGAGCGAACCATTGGCGACGCCATCGGCTTCGTCAACGTCGATGCGGATGCGATCCTGAGCGATATCTTTGGCTTCCTGCCGCGTGAAAAGCTGGTGCTGGAAGTTAGCGCTGCCAATTCGCTGGCGCCGGCTGTGCTGTCGCGCATGTCGGAGCTGGTCAGCCACGGTTTCCGCTTCTCGCTGGATGACATCAATCCCGATTCGCCGCAACTGCCGGCACTGATGCCCATGGTGGAATACGTCAAGCTGTCGATGCGCGACATGCCGCTGGATGGCCTGGCCCGGCTGGCACCGCGCATTAAGCAGGACGGCAAGAAGCTGGTGGCCTGCAAGGTCGAGAACCGCGACGAATTCAAGAACTGCCTGGACCTGGGCTGCGACTACTTTCAGGGCTATTACTTTGCCAAGCCGGTCATCATGAGCGGCAAGAAGCTGTCGCCGTCGCAAATGGCGGTGATGGAGTTGATGACCCTGGTGACCTCGGATGCAGACAACGCCGAGATCGAGCGCGCCATCAAGAAGGACGTGTCGCTGGCGCTGAACCTGCTGCGCCTGGTGAATACGCCGGCCGTGGGCGCGCGCCAGCGCATCGATTCCCTGAGCCAGGCAGTGCATATCCTGGGCCGCCGCCAGCTGCAGCGCTGGCTGCAGATTATGCTGTACGCGGAGCCGGGCAAGCGCGGCCACTCGATGACGCCTTTGCTGATGCTGGCCACCACGCGCGGCCGCCTGCTGGAACTGCTGGCCACCAAGCTGCGACCTGCGCATCGCCACGTGGCCGATATTGCTTTCACGGTGGGCATCATGTCGCTGATGGATACGCTGTTCGGCATCCCGATGCAGGAAATCCTGGCCCAGATCCCGATGGGGGATGAAGTCGGCGAAGCGCTGGTGTTCCGGGGCGGTTTCTTTGGCGACCTGCTGAAGCTGGCCGAGTGTATCGAACGGCTGGAAGACATGGACAGCCGCATCCTGCCTGCGCTGGCCGACCTCGCGATTTCGACCGAGGAACTGGTGGAACTGGAAATGTCGGCATTCGAATGGAGTGACAACGTGGTGCGATACGCCCTGTAGAGGTGTGCACACCGATAGCGGCGCCGCAGTAGCGGCGCCGTTTTTTTTCGGAGGACGCAAAGTGTTAAGTGTCAGTGGGTTGAGCAAGTCTTTTGGCGACCGGCGCGCGGTCGACGGTGTTTCGTTCCAGGTGCAACGTGGGCAGACGGTGGGCCTGCTGGGGCCTAATGGCGCCGGCAAGTCGACGACCGTCAGCATGATCTGCGGCTTGATCAAGTCGGATGCGGGCAGCGTCACGCTTGATGGCGAGCCGGTGGTGCAGGGCGCGAGTGCAGCCAAGCAGAAACTGGGGCTGGTACCGCAAGACCTGGCCTTGTATGAAGAACTGCCGGCGATCGAGAACCTCAAGTTGTTCGGTGCGCTGTATGGCTTGAAGGGCGGAGCACTGAACAAGCGTGCGTTGGAAGTGCTGGCGCTGGTGGGCCTGTCCGATCGCGCGAAAGACAAGCCATCCACTTTTTCAGGTGGCATGAAGCGCCGGCTGAATATCGCCGCGGCGTTGCTGCATGACCCGCAATTGCTTATCCTCGACGAGCCAACGGTTGGCGTCGACCCGCAAAGCCGCAACGCGATCTTCGATACGCTGGAAGCGTTGAAGGCGCAGGGCCGTTCCCTGATCTACACCAGCCATTACATGGAAGAAGTGGAGCGGCTGGCGGACCATATCGTGATCATCGATCACGGCAAGGTGCTAGCGGATGCGCCGCCGGCGGAGCTGTATCGCCGCCTGCCGACGCAAGCCGCGCTGACGGTGGAACTGGCAGGCAGCGACATCCTTCCTGCTGAATTGCTGGTCGCGTCGCTGGCGGGCTTGCCGGGTGTAGCGGGTGTGCGCCGCGATGGCGTTTCGCTGGACATCAGCCTGCACGGTGCTGCCCATGCCGCGCCCGTGCTGCGCTGGCTGGACGAGCAGGGCCACACGCTGGCCCATTTCGCCACTGCACGCACCAAGCTGGAAGACATCTTCCTTTCCCTGACCGGCCGCACTTTGCGCGACTAAGGAAATCCAATGACAGCAATTATTGCGATGATCCGCAAGGATCTGATCCTCTACCTGAATGACAAGCGCGCGCTGATGCTTAACCTGCTGATGCCGATCGTGCTGGCGGCCTTCTTTGGTTCGCTGTTTGGCGGCTCGGGCGGCGGCAATACCAGCAAGATCGAGATCGGCCTGGTGCAGCAGGATAGCAGCGTGATTGGTCGCAAGGTCGGCGATGCCCTGAAGGCCGATGCCAATTTGACGGTCGTGGAACTAAGCCAGCAGGAAGCGCAGGACAAGGTCCGCGCAGGCAAGCTGATGGTGGCGGTGGTCATCCCGGCAGGTTTTGGCGATGCGGCGGGCAAGTCCCTGTTCGACCCTGGCAGCAAGCCGGAGCTGCCGGTGTATTACGACCCTTCACAATCTACCGTGCTGGCGATGGTGAAGGGCTTGCTGACGCAGCATGTCATGCAGGGCGTGACGGGCGAGGTGATGGGCGGTGGCACTTCGGGCGCCAAATTTACCGATGACAGCCTGAAAAAACTGGAAGCGTCTCCCGCTAGCGAGGACAAGCAGGCTCTGGTTGGTTTATTGGGCAGTCTGAAGAAGTTCCAGGAGCACGAGGCTGCCAAGCCAGCGAAGGAGTCAGGCGGTGGCGTTGGCATGAGCGTGCCGTTTACCACCAAGGACGAAGAACTCAGCTCGGGCCCGAAGTATAACGGCTACGCGCACGCCTTTGCGGGCATGGGCGTGCAGTTCATCCTGTTCATGGGGATCGATCTGGGCATCGGCATTTTGCTGGCGCGTCGCATGGGGATCTGGAATCGTTTGCTGGCGGCGCCGATCACAATGTCGCAGGTGCTGCTGTCGCGCGCGCTGTCGGGCGCAATGATCGCGGCGGGGCTGATGGTGGCGATCTTCCTTGCTGCGATGCTGATGTTTAAGGTGCAGATTACCAATGTGGCGGGGTTCGCCTTGGTCGTGGTGGCGTTTGCGCTGATGACTGCCTCTTTCGGCTTACTGATCGCGGCGTTTGGCAAGACGCCGGAAGCGGCGCGCGGGCTGGCGGTGTTTGCTACCCTGATCCTGGTGATGCTGGGCGGAGCCTGGGTGCCGACGTTTATCTTCCCGGCGTGGATGCAGCAGTTGACAGTTGTGGTGCCGACGCGCTGGGCGGTGGATGGACTGGATGCCATGACCTGGCGCGGGTTGGGGATGGATGTGGCCCTGCAGACTGCGGGCGTGCAGGTGGCGTTTGCTTTGCTGTTTGGTGCGCTGGCAATCTGGCGCTTCCGCTCCGAAACTCGGTGAGGCAGGATCTGACCCAGAAGCATCAGCCCAGTGATTTGAAATCAATGCGGCTTGTTGAAATGGGCGGGCAGGAGGCGCTGGAATTGGGCCAACTTCGCGTTCGTCTCGCGAACGGGCAACGCGGCAAAAGGTCAGAAGCAAACCGACATAGCGGTCTCCTGTTGTTGCGAGCTGAGATCGCAGGCGAGTTTTGGATTTGAAATGATGCGATGGATTAATAAGATGCTAGGACTCGGGCGAAGTGCAAGTACACGACGCATTCCATTTTCCGAGAACATGCAAGGCGACTTTTACGTGGAAAAAGGGTGTTGCACATCTTGTGGGATGCCTTCAACTGTAGCGCCTGAATTGTTTTCCTATGCGCCCGATGGGCATTGTTATGTGAGCCGGCAACCGTCGAACGCAATTGAAATCCGAAAGATGATTGAGGCCTTTGAGGTGCAGGACATTGGCTGCATGCGCTATAAGGGGAAAAATCGGGTGGTTCAGATTAAGCTCGTTGCGTTGGGCGAAGGAGATCAATGCGATGAACTCGATCAAGAACTAAAGAATTTGAATGAAGAAGTTAAAGCAGACCGATGGGGGATGAAGTAATCTCGGCGCTTGGCTAGCTCAACTTTTCGCCCTTTCCGAGCGATCTTCAGTCATCGGCCGATGCCGGACATTATTCCAATTTCCAAATGAAAAAGTTCTTCCTACTAATGCTATTTTCACTCATTTGCGAAGCGCCTTTTGCGCAGCAGTACGACAATCGAGGTCGCGCACTGAGCTTTGAATCTGTGGGTGATGGGTATCATGATGCTCTTATCCGAAAGGTAAGTGCAAATGTTCGTTATTCCCATAATGAAAAAGAGAGCAGGAAATTGAGCGTAAGCTTTTTGCTTCGTCAGTCCCCGCAGGGGGAGGTGACTTCAGTTGAAAAATTGAAAGATAGTGGTGCTCCCGAATTTGATAAAGCGATTTGGGATGGAATCTTAAGGGCCTCTCCGTTGCCAAGACGGACAGATGGATCTGTCGAAGCTGAGCTTACACTTGATTTCCGCGAGAAATGAGAATTTAATTCCGAAATCGGCCATAAGCGGCCTAATTCGCGATGCTAATTTGATGCGTAGAGCGTCTATAATTTGACAAAACTTACGGGGGTATAAGAACTAAATGGGGCGAAAGATTCTTTGTGCAGTTGCCTTTGGCATGGCCGTTAATTTCAGCCTGGCAAATGCTGAGCAGATAAACCTTAGTGCACCGGCCTTCCAGTCTATTTTGCACAAGCGGCTGGACGCGGCCAGTCCTTACATCATCATTCCTCTCATCAGCGAAGGGGATCTGGAACGTAAATTTGCCCACAGTTTTTTGGATGAACTTTGGACGAAGGATTCGTATCGCAATCATCTCGCAAACTGGCTAGCAGCTCATCCAGGATTTGAAGAAGGCAAGTTGGTCGGCATGTGGTACGCCCACTACCATAAGGCATTCGTAGACTCTTTTGATTTGTTGGATGATGACGCTGTCAAAAAGCTATGGAGGCTCAGTGAGCGAAATGCTGTGTATGCGCTTAATCGAGCAGACTGTGACAGTCGAAGTGGGGAGGATATTGGCAACATGCTCTTAGCTGCTCGCAATGATTTCCTTGGAACCCACTCGAGAAGCGTTTCTGCGGACTTAGCTACCGCAATTGCTGGTGAATTTTTTCGTCAAGATAATCCCAAGTCTGGAGATCGCCCAGTCGCGAGTGTGATGAGCGCGCTTACAGTCCGAACGTTGAAGGCGGTAGCTGCGACTTTGCCGGATAACGATGGGGAGCAATTGATTAAAGCCTACAGCTATCGTCCAGATGCACCTGCCCTTAGTGAGGCTGCTTTGTGCCAACGCGGGTGGATTGTCGCTCATGCAGTTGAGGACAGTGCTCTTAGTGACAACGGCGTTTCCTCCTCTCTTATGCGAAGAACGATGACTGCGACGGCTTACTCGACCGCATTCCGTTATTTGTATAAGGGAAAGAATTGACCCGAAAATTGACCCGAAAAAGATCAGCGAATTGATTGCTCAGGCTAGTTCATGGGCAAGCTTCCGCAATAGGGGGGAAGCTGCCGGACTGGCAGCCTCCATTTGCGCCACGCCTGAGCTTCGGCTTTTAAAGGTTTGGCGCCAGCCAGCGCTCCAGCTGGTCCTTGGCCACGCCACGGCGGGCCGCCATATCGACCACCTGGTCTTCGTTGATTTTCCCGACGGTGAAATACTTCGACTGCGGGTGGGCGAAATAGAAGCCCGACACCGCCGCGCCAGGGAACATCGCAAACGACTCCGTCAGCTCCATCCCGATCTCATTTGCGTTGAGCACGCGGAACACATCCACTTTCACGGTGTGCTCCGGGCAGGCCGGGTAGCCAGGCGCAGGGCGAATACCCTTGTACTCTTCCTTGATCAACTGTTCGTTGCTCAGGGCTTCGTCGGCAGCATAGCCCCACAGGTCTTTACGCACACGCTCGTGCAGGTACTCCGCGAACGCCTCGGCCAGGCGGTCGGCCAGCGCCTTCAGCATGATCGAGGAATAATCGTCATGTGCATCTTCAAAGCGCTTCTCATACTTTTCGATGCCCAGGCCGGCGGTCACCGCGAACATGCCGATGTAATCCTGCTTGCCCGAGTCCTTCGGCGCAATGAAGTCCGACAGGCACTGGTTCGGACGCTGCACGCCATCGATCACCGGCTTCAGGCCTTGCTGGCGCAGGCCGTAGTAGGTAAAGGCCACATCCGAGCGTGATTCGTCAGTGTAAATTTCGATATCGTCTTCATTGACCGTGTTCGCAGGCAGCAGCGCAATCACGCCATTGGCAGTCAGCCAGCGGCCTTCGATGATCTTCTTCAGCAGCGCCTTGCCTTCCTCGAACACCTTGGAAGCCGCCTCGCCCACCACTTCATCGGTCAGGATGGCAGGGAAGGGGCCGGCCAGGTCCCAGGTCTGGAAGAATGGACCCCAGTCGATGTACTCGGCAATCGCTGCCAGGTCCACATTCTTGAACACGCGGCGGCCGACGAACTTCGGACGCACCGGCGCAAACTCCAGCTTGGCCTTGTTGGCACGTGCAGCTTCCAGCGACACGGTCGGCAGCGCCTTCTTGTTGGCGTGCTGCTCGCGGATGCGGGCGTAGTCGTGGTCCAGTTCTTCCACGAATTTGCCGCGCTGTTCGTCGGTCAGCAATGACTGCGCCACCGATACGGAACGCGACGCATCCGGCACGTACACCACCGGTCCTTCGTAGTTGTGGGCGATCTTCACCGCAGTGTGGGCGCGGCTGGTGGTGGCGCCGCCGATCAGCAGCGGGATCTTGAGCATGCGGAAGTGTTCGTCGCGCTGCATCTCTTTCGCGACGTGGGCCATTTCTTCCAGCGATGGCGTGATCAGGCCGGACAGGCCGATGATGTCAGCATTCTCGGCCTTGGCTTTCGCCAGGATCTCGGAGGCGGGCACCATCACGCCCATGTTCACGACTTCAAAGTTATTGCACTGCAGGACCACGGACACGATGTTCTTGCCGATATCGTGCACGTCGCCCTTCACGGTGGCGATGACGATCTTGCCTTTCGGCTTGGCTACGATGCCGGTACGCGCTTCTTCGGCCTTCTTTTCTTCCTCGATGTAAGGAATCAGGTGGGCCACGGCCTGCTTCATCACGCGCGCGGATTTGACCACCTGCGGCAGGAACATCTTGCCCTGGCCGAACAGGTCGCCAACGATATTCATGCCATCCATCAGCGGGCCTTCGATCACATTGATCGGACGGCCGCCAGAGGCGAACACCTGCTGGCGCATTTCTTCCGTATCTTCGGTGATGAACTGGGTGATGCCGTGCACCAGCGCGTGCGCCAGGCGCTTCTCGACCGGGGCGTTGCGCCATTCAAGGTTGGCTGCCTCCTGCTTGGCGCCGCCTTTCAGCGTCGCTGCGAATTCGATCATGCGCTCGGTGGCGTCTTCGCGGCGGTTCAGCACCACGTCTTCCACGCGCTCGCGCAGTTCGGCCGGCAGGTCGTCGTAGACGCCGATCATGCCGGCGTTGACGATACCCATGGTCATGCCGGCCTTGATGGCGTGGTACAGGAACACAGTGTGGATCGCTTCACGAGCCGGGTCATTGCCGCGGAACGAGAACGAGACGTTCGATACGCCGCCGGAAATCTTCGCGTGCGGCAGGTTGTTCTTGATCCAGCGCGTGGCTTCGATGAAGTCCACCGCGTAGTTGTTGTGCTCTTCGATGCCGGTGGCGACGGCGAAGATGTTCGGGTCGAAGATGATGTCTTCCGGCGGGAAGCCGACCTTCTCGGTCAGCACCTTGTAGGCGCGGGCGCAGATTTCGATCTTGCGTGCGTAGGTGTCGGCCTGGCCAGTCTCGTCGAAGGCCATCACGATCACTGCGGCACCGTAGCGGCGGCACAGTTTTGCCTGGCGGATGAATTCATCTTCGCCTTCCTTCAGCGAGATCGAGTTCACCACGGCCTTGCCTTGTACGCACTTCAGGCCTGCTTCGATCACCGACCACTTGGAGGAGTCGATCATGATCGGCACGCGCGAGATATCCGGTTCGGAGGCGATCAGGTTCAGGAAGCGGGTCATGGCGGCCTGGGAATCCAGCATCGCCTCGTCCATGTTGATGTCGATGACCTGGGCGCCGTTTTCCACCTGCTGGCGTGCGACGGACAGGGCCTCGTCGTACTGCTCGTTCAGGATCATGCGTGCGAAGGCTTTGGAGCCTGTCACGTTGGTACGCTCGCCGACGTTGACGAACAGCGAGTCGTCGTCGATGGTGAACGGCTCCAGGCCGGACAGGCGCTGCGCTACCGGCACGTGCGGCACGGTGCGCGGAGTGGCGGTCGACAGCAGTTTCTCGACAGCAGCGATGTGGTCTGGCGTGGTGCCGCAGCAGCCGCCGGCCACGTTGATGAAGCCCGCATCGGCGAACTCGCGCAGCAGGCGCGAAGTGTCTTCCGGCAGTTCGTCGAAGCCGGTGTCGCTCATCGGGTTAGGCAGGCCGGCATTCGGGTAGATACAGACGAAGGTATCGGCGATCTGCGACAACTCTTCGGCGTATGGGCGCATCAGGGTCGCACCGAGCGCGCAGTTCAGGCCAATGGTCAGCGGCTTGGCGTGGCGCACCGAGTTCCAGAAGGCCGGCACGGTCTGGCCAGACAGGATGCGGCCGGAAGCGTCGGTCACGGTGCCGGAAATCATCAGCGGCAGGCGCTCGAGTTCAGGATGCTCGTCGAAGTACTGGTCGATCGCAAACAGTGCGGCCTTGCAGTTGAGGGTGTCGAAAATGGTTTCGACCAGCAGCACGTCGACGCCGCCATCCACCAGGCCACGCACCTGCTCGTAGTAGGCAGCGACCAGTTGGTCGAAGGTGACGTTACGCGCAGCCGGGTCGTTCACGTCCGGCGAAATAGAGGCGGTCTTCGGGGTCGGGCCGAGGGCACCGCAGACGAAGCGCGGCTTGTCTGCGGTTGAATACTTGGCGGTGGCCGCCTTGGCCAGCTTGGCCGCCTCCACGTTCATTTCATAGGCCAGGTGGGCCATGAAATAGTCGTCCTGCGCGATGGAAGTAGCGCCGAAGGTATTGGTTTCGATCAGGTCCGCGCCCGCAGCCAGGTAACGTTCGTGGATTTCCTGGATCACCTGGGGCTGGGTCAGCGTCAGCAGCTCGTTGTTCCCTTTGACGAACAGTTCGCGGTGCCCGCTGCCTTCCGGCGCGGCGAAATCGGCGAAGCGTTCGCCACGATATGCTTTTTCATCGAGCTTGTATTGCTGGATGATGGTGCCCATCGCGCCGTCCAGGAACATGATGCGCTTCGCGAGGATCTCGCGCAGCTGGGCTTCGGTCTTGGAGGTTGGACGGGTCGTGTTAGTCATTTTGATATCGCTGGTTGGGCAACGTGGACCTGAAATTATACGGCAAAGCAGCATTTTCCCCCGGCCACCACCCCCGGCGGCCGATACAAATTCGGCATTTGCTTATTCCGATTTCATTCTTCGGAAATGGCGGCGTAGCGCTCGGCGAGGTAGTCGAGCAGGGCGCGTACGGAGGGCAGCATGCCGCGCCGGGAGGGGTAAACGGCGTGGATCACCTCACGCCGTGGCGCCCACTCGGGCAGCAGGCGGACCAGGGTGCCGGCGGCCAATTGGTCTTTCACCATCAATAGCGGCAACTGGACCACGCCGACTCCGGCCACCGCGGCATTGCGCAAGGCCATCATGTCGGAGGTGATGAAGCGAGGCTGGTGGAACACCGTGGCGTGAGCGCCGCCGGGGCCGAACAGCTCCCAGCTATGGGTTTGCTGCGGCTGGCCGAGGCCGAGACTGGGCCAGCCGTTCAGCGCGGCGGGAGCGGCCGGCATCCCCATGCGCTCGATCAGCGCCGGGCTGGCGGCCAGGCAGATGGCGCGGTCGGCCAGTTGCCGCACGATTAACTCGCTGTCTTCGAGCGGCAGCGGGCGCACGCGGATTGCGACGTCAATGCCTTCCGCCACCAGGTCCACGCGCCGGTTGCTGGCTTCCAGCAGCACCTGCACCTTGGGGTAAGCGACCATGAAATCGGCCAGCATTTCGCCTACGTTCACGTGCAGCAGCGCCACCGGGCAGGTAAGCCGCACGGTGCCGGTTGGCTCGCTGCGCAAGGCGACGATGGCATCTTGCGCCGCTTCCGCTTCCACCAGCATGGCCTTGCAATGCTCGTAGAAGGTCTGGCCAACCTCGGTCACGGTGAACTGGCGGGTAGTCCGGTGCACCAGGCGCACGCCGAGGCGCTCTTCCAGCAGGGCGATGCGGCGGCTGAGCTTTGACTTCGGCATGCCGAGTGCGCGGCCGGCTGGCGCGAACCCGCCAAATTCGACTGCCTGGGCAAAATAATACAGGTCGTTGAGGTCTTCCATCGTTCTAAAAATAGGACTGTGCATTGTAATTTAGCAGACTACCGGTGCCTTCGTCCTGAAATTAAGCTGTCTCCATCAACTAACGAAGGAGATGGCAATGAAACGAGTCCTCGGCATCTACGGCGCACAAGCCCCTCACTGGGTGGGAGATGGTTTCCCTGTGCGCTCCATGTTTTCCTATCGCAGCCACGGCAAGCAGGCAAGCCCATTCCTGATGCTGGACTATGCCGGCCCAGCCACGTTCGAACCTGCGGCCCAGCCTCGCGGCGTCGGCTCGCACCCGCACCGCGGCTTCGAGACCGTGACCATCGTCTACCAGGGCGAGGTCGCGCACCGCGATTCGACCGGCGAGGGTGGCTTGATCGGCCCGGGCGATGTGCAGTGGATGACGGCCGGCTCCGGAATCCTGCACGATGAGTTCCATTCGCCTGAATTCACCCGCAAAGGCGGCGTGCTGGAAATGGTGCAGCTGTGGGTCAACCTGCCTGCCCGCGAAAAGATGACGCGGCCCGGCTACCAGGCCATCACCGCCGACACCATTCCTACCGTGGAGCTGCCGGGCGGCGCCGGGCAAGTGCGCGTGATCGCCGGGGAGTACGACGACCAGTGGGGCCCTGCGCATACGCACAGCCAGATGCATGTGTGGGATATGCGGCTGAAGCAAGGCGGCACTGCACAGCTGCTGTTACCGGCCGGCTGGAACTCGATGCTGGTGGTATTGCGCGGCACGGTGCTGGTCAACGGCGAAAGCATTGCCCGCGAAGCGCAGCTCGTGGTGCTTGATTCGGAGGGGCAGAACGCGGTGATCGAAGCGAATTCGGACGCCACGGTGCTGCTGCTGGCGGGGCAGCCGATCGACGAGCCAATCGTCGGACACGGCCCGTTCGTGATGAACACCGAGCAGGAAATTGTGGAAGCAATTAATGATTTTAACCAGGGCCGTTTTGGCCAGCACTGAGAGGAGACTTACCATGAGCACCCCACAAGGCCCGAACCGTCGCGGGCCACCACTGCTCGCCTCGCAGCGCTAAGGCAGCGGATTACTTGCACTTGCCGCGCAGTTTGGCGATGCCGACGAACGGCAAGGCAAGGACGCCGCTCAAAGGGACGAAAAGTATTACCGGGGGCTGGCGTTTCAAGCCTTCGGAGTGCAGGCAATCCGGCACTTCGGCGTCCTTGAATGCGAGGTCGAGGCGCCGGGCTTCATCCCCGCCGCTGAAATCGGCGCCGCCTGGTGGCGGCGCCGGTTTCTCCGCGGCTGCTTCACGTACCGCCTGCTCCACTGCGGGATTGTCGAAGCGCGCGAGCGATACGCCTGGCTTGGCGAGGCAGGGCAGGCAGGCTAACAGGCATGTCAGCAAAAGAAGGTGGCGCATTGTGCTTGAATGGAATTGCTTTTCTGGTAATTCTAGCGTGATTTGTGCTGGATTCGCACAAATCATGTGTTGCTAGACTGCTACCAAAGCACTGCCACCCCGCCTAAGATGACTCCATCAACCAACCACTTTGAAGGAGATTCAAATGCCCATCCTGAACATCACCGTCAGCGGCACCCCGGAACAAGTGCCAGCCAAAAAAGTTACCAATATCCTGATGAAGCACACTGGCGAAATCCTGCACAAGGCCCCAGCGCTCACCGCCATCGCCGTGCATTACACACCGCGCGAGCAGTGGTTTGTTGGCGGCGAATCGCTGGCAGATTTGGGCAAGGCGAGCTTCTTCTTCGACATCAAGGTCACCGACGAGACCAATACCGCCAACGAGAAGTCGGCCTATATAGCGGCGGTCTACAAGGACTTGCAGGAGCTGCTCGGCGAGCTGCACGAAGTGAGCTACATCCACATCGACGATGCGCGCCCCGCCGCCTGGGGCTGGGGCGGGCTCACGCAGCAGTTCCGCGCAGTTCAGAAGATGTTGATGTAAACGCCGGCTGCGTAATCGACAAAGGCGCGCACCTTGGGCGAGAGGTGGCGGTTCTGCGGGTATAGGGCGTATAGCTCGCGCTGCTTGGGCGTAAAGCCAGGCAGGACTTCCACCAGCGCGCCGCGCTGCAGTTCTTCGCGCACGATGAAGGCGGCGGCGTTGGCGATGCCGACGCCTGCCGCAGCCGCCGCTTTCAGGGCGACGTTAGTGTTGGCTTGCAGCGAACCGCGTACCGCGACCGCGTGCTCCGAACCATCCTCCCCCACCAGCACCCATTCGTTGGCGCGTGTCGCTGCGGTGTAGACCAGGCAGTTGTGCTGCGCGAGGTCGCCAGGGGCTGAGGGCGCGCCATGCGTGCGCAAGTACTCGGGGCTGGCGACCAGCAGAACCTTGCTGGTCGCAAGGCGACGCGCCACCAGCGTCGAATCCGGCAGGTCGCGCGCGAGGCGCAACGCAACGTCGAAACCATCTTCGATCAAATCCACCATGCGGTCATTGCAGACCAGGTCGACCTGCACGCCGGGATAGCGGGCCATGAAGCCGGGCAGCCATTGCGCCACCTCGATGGTGCCGAAGGCCATCGGCGCGTTGATGCGCAGGGTGCCGGTCGGTTCGGCCTGGTGGCGGCCGACGTTGCGGTCGGCATCGTCCAGCAGGTCCAGCACTTCGCAGGTGGATTCGTAGTAGTCGCGCCCTGCATCGGTCAGGGCGAAGCGGCGTGTGGTGCGGTTCAGGAGCTGGGCGCCGAGGTGCTCTTCGAGCTGGCGCACCTGGCGTGAAACGATGGTGTGGGAAATGCCGAGGGCATCGGCGGCGGCAGTAAAGCTGCCCAGTTCAACAACGCGGCGGAGCGCGCGCAGCGCCGCGAATTGGTCCATTTACTGGAAGCGCTGCCCGTCGAGCGGGAAGCCTTTGATGAATTCAGCGGCCGGCAGTCGCTTGCCGCCGGGCTTTTGCAACTGCGTCAGGCGCAACGTGCCTTCGCCGCAAGCGACGATGATGCCGTGCTGCGCGTCGGCGGCAATCACCTGGCCAGGGGCGGCGCTGCTGCCGCCGTCCAGCACTTCGGCGCCCCACAGCTTGACCACGGTGCCATTCACCTCGCCATGTGCGCCGGGGAAGGGATTGAAAGCGCGGATCTTGCGGCTGATTTCACGCGCAGGCTGGGTGAAGTCCAGCGCGGCTTCTTCCTTCAGGATCTTGTTGGCGTAGGTGACGCCTTGCTCCGGCTGCGGCACGGCTTCCACAACGCCGTGTTCCATCTTGCGCAGCACCTTGACCATCATCTGGGCGCCCATGGCAGCCAGTTTGTCGTGCAGGGTCGCGGTGGTGTCCTGCGGCGTGATCGGGGTGCGCTCGACCAGCAGCATCGGGCCGGTGTCCAGGCCTTCTTCCATTTGCATGATGGTGACGCCGGTCTCCGCATCGCCCGATTCGATCGCGCGATGGATCGGGGCGGCGCCGCGCCAGCGTGGCAGCAGGGAGCCGTGGATGTTCAGGCAAGGCTTGATGTCGAGGGTGGAGCGCGGCAGGATCAAGCCATAGGCGGCTACCACCATCACGTCGTAATCGGTGGCCAGCAGGCGCTCGTGGGCGGCCTTTGCTTCCGCGGCGCGCTGCGGATCCTTGGCGTCCATGCGCAGCGACAGCGGCTGCAGCACTTCGATGCCATGCTTGACGGCGTATTGCTTGACCGCCGACGGCTGCAGCTGCATGCCGCGGCCGGCCGGGCGGTCGGGCTGGGTCAGTACCAGGGGAATCTCGAAACCTGCTTCATGCAGGGCCTGGAGGGCAACAGCCGCAAATTCAGGCGTGCCCGCGAAGATCACTTTCATGCTTCCCCCGCAGGTATCAGTAACGGCGACCCGAGGCGCGCAGCGCTTCTTCGCGCTGCAAGCCACGTTCTTCTTTTTGCAGTTTGGTCTTGATACGATTGCGTTTCAAGGGAGACAGGTATTCAACGAATACTTTGCCCTTCAGGTGGTCCATTTCGTGCTGGATGCAGACTGCCAGCAGGCCGTCGGCGTCGACTTCGAACGGTTCGCCTTTGACGTTGTAGGCACGTACTTTGACTGCGGACGGGCGCTCGACACCGTCATAGATGCCTGGCACGGACAGGCAGCCTTCGTCGTAAACCTGCTTTTCTTCGCTCGACCACAGGATTTCCGGGTTGATGAAGGCGGTCAGGCCGGTTTTGTCTTCGGTAACGTCGATGATGACAACTTGCTCATGCACGTCCACCTGGGTTGCGGCCAGGCCGATGCCCGGCGCGTCGTACATGGTTTCTGCCATGTCTTCCACCAGTTTGGCCAGGCGCTCGTCGAACACGGCAACGGGTTTCGCAACTTTGTGCAGGCGAGGGTCTGGGTAGCGGAGAATATTCAGTTTCACGGGAGAATCTTAGTTAAACGACAATGATTGTGCGGTAAACGGCGCATATTATGCGTGCACGATTGCTTCTGTGACACGAATTCCTTGCTTGATCAGGGTAATATGGGCAGAATTTGATTTCAGTGAGGCAAGCCTTTGTGGCCTTCCGTCATTGCCGCACCTAACGGATATATCAATGAAAAATTTTAGCACAAGCAGCAGCCGCCTGTTGGCCGCAGCCCTGTTTTGCGGTGTGACGGCCGTTCCGGCCCACGCCAAGACCATCGTCTGTGAATTCAAGCCGAACGCACCGGATAGCCATACCGTCGTCAAAGGCGATACCCTGTGGGGTATCTCCGGAACCTTCCTCGACAAGCCTTGGTGCTGGCCGCAGGTCTGGGGCATGAATAAAGAAGAAATCGCCAATCCGCACTGGATCTATCCAGGGCAGATCGTCTGGTTCGACCGTGAGGCCGGCCGCCTGCGCCTTGGCAACAAGGTCGGCGGCGATGGCACCACCGGCGATATGCGCCTCGGCCCGCAATTGCGCACCGAAGGCCTGGGCAAGGACGCAGTCCAGTCGATCCCGTCTGGCGTCATCGAGCCTTTCCTCAGCCAGCCGCTGATCATCGAAGAAGATGAACTCAAAAATGCTCCGCGCATCATCGCGACGCGTGGCGCCCGCGTCTTCATCGGCAAGGACGACAAGGCCTATGTCCGCGGCGACCTGAAGGGCAATACCTCGTTCCAGGTGTTCCGTCCGGGTAAACCGCTGAAAGACCCGGTCACCAAGAAGACTATCGCGCTGGAAGCGTTCTACCTCGGCACCCTGAAGCTGGAAGCCCCGGCCGAAGCAGGCAGCGACGTGCATACCTTCATCGTCGCCAGCGCCAAGGAAGAAATGGGCAAGGGCGACTTGCTGATGGCAATGCCACCGATGCCGATGCAGAACTATGTTCCGCATCCTCCGGAAGTGGACGTCGATGCCCAGGTGCTGGCCGTCTATGGCGGCGTCACGCACGCCGGCCAGAACCAGGTTGTCAGCATTAATCGCGGAAAGCTTGACGGACTCGATATCGGATCCGTGCTGCAGCTTTACCATAAGGGTGACTTGGTGCCGGATCCGGGTGCATCGAAAGGTGCGCTCAATCTGCGCAAGCCGATGGTCAAGTTGCCGGATGAGCGCGTGGGCAGCTTGTTTATCTTCCGCGTGTTCAAGCACGTATCGTATGGCTTGATCATGCAGGTGACTGAACCTGTCGTAGTGGGGGATATCGCCAAGACAGCGGAGTAAATCCCATGGCCGTGCAAGTCACGGATGCCCCAAACCCCGCCCGCCAGGACTTCGAGAGCCTGGCGATGTGGCTGCGCCTGGCGAACACGCCAGGCGTCGGCCGCCACGGAGCCTTCAAGCTGCTCCAGCATTACCACTCTCCCCAAGCAGTTTTCACCGCCGCCGATGCCCGCCTCCTTGCGCCGCCAGCGCAGGATGACGCGTCTCCGTTGCCTTTGTGCGCGCTGGAGCGCTCCGATGCCGATATTGCGCGGCCAGGGCGAGCGCAGCCAGGGCGTTCGCCGGCGGGCGACGACGAGGGTGAAATCTCGCTGGCGGCAGCGCGCTGCCTTGCCGGCCCCATGCCGGAGCGCATACGCGCCCTGGCGCAAGCATCTCTGGAGTGGGCCGCGCAACCCGGCAACCACCTGGTCCTGTTTGGCGACCCGGCTTATCCGCCAACCTTGCAGCACATCGCCGACCCGCCGCTGCTGCTGTATGCCAAAGGCGACCTGGGCCTGCTCCGGCGCGAGGCTGTGGCGGTAGTGGGCGCTCGCAACGCCAGCGTGCAGGGCAAGGCCAATGCGCGCCGCTTCGCCAGCGTGCTGTCCGACGCCGGCATGCTGGTGGTGTCCGGGCTGGCGCTTGGCATCGATGCCGCTGCCCATGAAGGCGGCCTGGCCGGGCCCGGCAACACGCTGGCAGTCATCGGCACCGGCATCGACCGCATCTACCCGCGCCGCAATGCCGGCCTGGCCCACCGCATCGCACAGGAGGGCTGCCTGGTGAGCGAGTTCGCACTGGGCACGGTGGCGCAGTCGCAGCACTTCCCGATCCGCAACCGCATCATCGCCGGCATGACCTGCGCCACGCTGGTGATCGAGGCTGCCGCCCGCTCCGGCTCGCTGATCACCGCGCATGCGGCCATCAATGCAGGGCGCGAGGTCTTCGTGCTGCCCGGTTCGGTTCTATCGCCGCAGTCGGTCGGCTGCCATGCACTAATAAGAGAGGGCGCGCGCCTGGTCGCCACGCCGGAACATTTGCTGGAAGACCTCGGCCTGCCGTTGCCGGGCGCCACGGCCGTGCAAATGGAGCAGGCATCAGGCTGGCTGTTGGCCGCCCTTGGCCATGATCCGATCAGCGCCGATGAGCTTGCAACAAGGTTGCAACTTCCGCCAAGTGACATGCAGGCAAGCTTGCTTGCTTTGGAGCTGGCCGGTGTGGTGGAAAGGCTGCCCGGCGGTGCTTTCCAGCGGGTGAAAGGCCCCTGAACCACCGTTATGCTTGTGCCCGGCTCGCAGATGCTGCTAAAGTAGCGCCATGTTTGACATCCTGGTTTACCTGTACGAGACCTATTACCGCCCTGATGCCTGCCCTGAACCCGCAGCATTGGCAAAGAAACTCTCCGCAGTCGGTTTCGACGATGTAGAGATTTCCGAGGCGCTGGTCTGGCTGAATGACCTCGCCGCCATGGCTGGCGTCGAGCAGTCGCTGACGGCCGCATCTTCTGGCACGCGCTTCTACGTGCGCCAGGAGCTCGACGTACTGGGTACGCCCGCCGTCGGCTTTATCCAGTTCCTGGAGAGCGCCGGCCTGCTGTCCCCGCTGCAACGCGAAATCGTCATCGAACGCGCCCTGGCGCTGGACGAGGCCCCGGTGTCGCTGGGCAAGCTGAAGATTATCGTGCTGATGCTGCTGTGGAGCCAGGGCAAGGAGCCGGACGCCCTGATGTTCGACGACCTGTTTGGCGCCGAAGAAGAGCAGGCGCCGCGCCTGTTGCACTAAGCACACTCTTGCCGGCGTTGCCCAACGCCGGCCGTTTCCGTAATAATATTTGCAGCATTGTGGCTTTCATATGAAGCCGCAAGCCAGCGCTTACTTGCGAATGTTGTATTATGCGCGCTGCCGCATACACCGACGAGAACTATAAATATGAGTAAAGCCCTCATCATCGCTGAGAAACCTTCTGTCGCGAACGACATCGCGAAAGCCCTTGGCGGCTTCAGCAAGCACGATGAGTATTTCGAATCCGACGACTACGTGCTGTCTTCCGCAGTGGGTCACTTGCTGGAAATCGCCGTGCCTGAAGAGCACGACGTCAAGCGCGGCAAATGGACCTTCACCCATTTGCCGATGATCCCGCCGTATTTTGCGCTGAACCCGATCGCCAAGACCGAATCGCGCCTCAAGGTGTTGAACAAGCTGATCAAGCGCAAGGACGTCACCACCCTGATTAACGCATGCGACGCGGGCCGCGAAGGTGAACTGATCTTCCGCCTGATTGCGCAGAACGCCAAAGCCAAGCAGCCGGTCAAGCGCCTGTGGCTGCAGTCGATGACGCCGAACGCGATCCGCGACGGTTTCACCCACCTGCGCAGCGACGAGGAAATGCTGCCGCTGGCCGATGCCGCGCGCTGCCGCTCGGAAGCGGACTGGCTGATCGGCATCAACGGCACGCGCGCCATGACTGCCTTCAACTCGAAAGAGGGCGGCTTCTACCTGACCACCGTGGGCCGCGTGCAGACGCCGACCCTGTCGATCGTGGTCGAGCGCGAAGAAAAGATCAAGAATTTCGTCTCGCGCGACTACTGGGAAGTACGCGCCGAGTTTGTGTGCGCCGCGGGCATCTATGAAGGCCGCTGGCTGGACACCAGCTTCAAGAAGGACGAGAACGATCCGGAAAAGAAGGCCGAGCGCCTGTGGAGCAAGGCAGCCGCCGATTCGATCGCGCTGGCTTGCAAGGGCAAGCAAGGCAACGTCACCGAGGAGTCCAAGCCGACCACCTCGATGTCGCCTGGCCTGTTCGACCTGACCTCGCTGCAGCGCGAAGCCAACTCGCGTTTCGGCTTCTCGGCCAAGAACACCCTGGGCCTGGCGCAGGCGCTGTACGAGAAGCACAAGGTGCTGACGTACCCGCGTACCGATTCGCGCCACCTGCCGGAAGACTATCTGCCGACCGTCAAGGACACGCTGGAAGTCCTGAAGGACAACCACAACTACAACCAGTTCGCCAAGCAGATCCTGGACAAGGGCTGGGTCAAGCCGAACAAGCGCATCTTCGACAACACAAAGATCAGCGACCACTTCGCGATCATCCCGACCGGCATCCAGCCCAAGGGCCTGTCGGAGCCGGAACAGAAGCTGTACGACCTGGTCACCCGCCGTTTCATGGCGGTGTTCTTCCCGGCCGCGGAATTCCTGGTCACCACCCGCTTCACTGAAGTGGCCGGCCACCAGTTCAAGACCGAAGGCAAGGTGATGACCAACCCGGGCTGGATGGCGATCTACGGCAAGGATGCAGCCGGCGATGACGACAAGGAAGGCAGCGGCGGCAACCTGGTGCCGGTGGCAAAGGGCGAGAAAGTCCTGACCGAAAAAGTCACGCCGAACGGCCTGGTCACCAAACCGCCAGCACGCTATACCGAAGCGACGCTGTTGTCGGCCATGGAAGGCGCGGGCAAGCTGGTCGACTCCGATGAGCTGCGCGATGCGATGGCAGGCAAAGGCCTGGGCACGCCGGCCACCCGTGCGGCCATCATCGAAGGCCTGCTGGGCGAAAAATACCTGCTGCGCGAAGGCCGCGAACTGATGCCGACCGCGAAAGCGTTCCAGCTCATGACGCTGCTGCGCGGCCTGGGCGTGAGCGAACTGACCGCACCGGAACTGACCGGCGAATGGGAATACAAGCTGTCCCAAATGGAGAAGGGCAAGATCTCGCGTGAAGAGTTCATGCGTGAAATCGCCCAGATGACCCAGATCATCGTCAAGCGCGCCAAGGAGTACACGGACGACACCATTCCGGGCGATTACGCGACGCTGAAGACGCCGTGCCCGAACTGCGGTGGCGTGGTCAAGGAAAACTACCGCCGCTTCGCCTGCACCAAGTGCGAATTCTCGATGACCAAGGTGCCTGGCGGCCGCCAGTTCGAAATCGAAGAAGTGGAACAGCTGCTGCGCGACCGTACCATCGGACCACTGCAAGGCTTCCGCTCCAAGATGGGCCGTCCGTTCGCGGCGATCCTGCGCATCGTGCGCGATGAAGAAATCAAGAACTTCAAGCTGGAGTTCGACTTCGGCCAGAACGACGAGGAAGGCGAGGACGGCGAAGGCGTCGATTTCAGCGGCCAGACTCCGCTCGGCCCTTGCCCGAAGTGCGGCGGCGGCGTATACGAAATGGGCCTGGCCTATACCTGCGAAAACCAGGTAGCCAAGCCAAAGACGTGCGACTTCCGTTCCAGCCGCATCATCCTGCAACAGGAGATCCTGCCGGAGCAGATGGCCAAGCTGCTCAACGAAGGCAAGACCGACCTGCTGCCGGGCTTTATCTCGCAACGTACCCGCCGGCCGTTCAAGGCCTTCCTGGTGCGCGGCAAGGACGGCAAGATCAGCTTCGAGTTCGAAGAGCGCAAGGGCAAGCCGGCTGCGGCCAAGAAGACGGCAGCAAAAGGTGAGGGCGCTGAAGGCGCGGCCGAGGCAGTACCGGCCGCCAAGCCAGCTGCCAAGAAAGCCGCGGCGAAAAAGGCTCCAGCCAAAAAAGCTGCGGCCAAAAAGCCCGCAGCGAAAAAAGCAGCCGCCAAGAAAACCGCAGCAGCGGAATAAACCAACGGGACCCGCGCGGTCCCGTTTTCAATTCAATGCAATGAAAATTTCAAGACTTTTAATAGTTCTGGTGTTGACGCTTGCTTCGCAAGTCCAGGCAGCAGTTGATGCCTGGACCCAAGCGCTGGTGGACGGCAGAAACAACCGCTTCAGCCGTAACTATGCCGTGGCCGAATCGCGTGCCAACCAGGCACTGCAACTGGCTGAAGCCTCGCCGGAACCGCAAAAGAGTATCCGGAAGTACGAAAGCCTGAGCCTGCTGGGCACGATCAATGAGGACCAGGCCAAATATGCGCAGGCCGAACAGTGGTACTTGAAAGCCTTGCAGGTGCTGCGAGCATCGAGGGGGAAGGATGACGACTTTACCATCACGGCGATGGGTAATCTGGCGCGTCTCTACCTTGCCCAGAAAATGCCAGATAAGGCGATTGCCATGTACGAAAAGGAACTGAGCATCAGGGAGAGCATGTACGGCGAAAACTCGCCTCGCCTGACTGGGGCGCTGATCAAGATGGCTCGTACTCAGCTCGAGTACAAACAGTATGAGAAGGCGGAACGCAATTACCTGCGCACGGTAGCCATCTTCGAAAAGGATGGCGGTCCAAGGAACCCCGCGTTACGTCCTCCACTGGAGGCTCTTGCGATGATTTGTGAGGCCACAGGGCGCAAAGCCGAAAGTGCGAGATTCGCCCAACGCGCTGCGGGCCTGCCACAATAAGCTGGAGCAATTCTCATGACAGGAGCCGGCAGGCTAATACAGGCACTCTTTTTGGCCGCTGCGCTGCTAGGCGCGGCGCAGGCCGCAGTCGAGCGTATCGAGATCACCGAACGCGTGCCGTTTGCGCCGGGCGTCAAGTTCGGCGAGGCAGGCGAGTATGAAAAGCTGCGCGGCATCGCTTACTTCTCGCTGAATCCCAAGGCGACTGCCAACCTGCCCATCGTCGACCTGAAACGCGCGCCGCGCGACAAGCGCGGCATGGTGCGCTTCTCCAGCGAATTCGTGCTGCTGCGCCCAGTGAGCGGCAAGACCGGCACATTGGTGTATGACGTTAACAACCGCGGCAACATCGTCGTGCTGGGTCAGCTCAATGGCAAGGCGCCGAAGAACAATGACCCCACCACGGCGGAAGATGCGGGCGATGGCTTCATGATGCGCCACGGTTTCAGCATGCTGTTTTCGGCCTGGACCTGGGATGTGGCGCCATCGCCCGCAGGCGTGAAGCCGCTCGTGTTCAAGGCGCCCGTGGTAAAAGGACCGCGCGGCATGACGGCAAATGAATTCATCGTCGATGCCCCGGCCGAGGTGACAAGCTACGCTGGCTTGCGAGGCATCGGCTACGAGCCTGCCACGCCGAACGATCCGGAAGCGGTGCTTACCGAACGCACGCGCCAGGGCGATATTCGCCGCCCGATCGACCGTAACAGATGGGAGTTCGTGGCGCCGGAGCAGCCGGGTGGCCCGGGCCGCATCAAGCTGCAGGGCGGCTTCCAGCCCGGCACGATTTACGAGGTGCGCTACGAAGCAAAGGACCCGCGCGTGACCGGCGCCGGCCTGGCCGGCATCCGCGACCTGCTCGCGTACTTCCGCGACAATCAGGTGGAAGGCGCTTCGCTGCCAAAGAACGTGCTGATGTTTGGCTACAGCCAGTCGGCGCGCCTGATCGGCCGCATGCTGCACGACGGCCTGAATCTCGACGAGCAGGGCCGCATGGTGTTCGACGGCGCCTTGCTGGAAGTGCCCGGCGCCGGCGGATCGGGCGGTTTCAACAGCCGTTTCGTCCAGGTCACGCGCCACCCTTCGATGCTGGAAGAACATGACTACCCGAGCGACTCCTTCCCGTTTACCAGCACGCCAACGCGCGATCCGGTGACCGGCCGCGTAGCGTCCACGCTGGACCACGCAAAGGACAAGTACGGCCGCGCGCCGAAACTCCTGATTGCCAACACCTCGGCCGAATACTGGAACCGCGGCGCTTCGCTGCTGACCACTGCGCCGGACGGCGTGGGCGACGCCGCGCCGGCTGCCAATGTGCGCGTGTACGGCCTGATGGGCGCTCAGCATTATGTTGGCCGTTCGCACACCCGCGCGCCATTCACGGCCTGCGTCTCCACCACTAACTATTACCTGCCGTTGCGAGCCCTGATGCTGGCGCTGGACGGCTGGACGAGCAAAGGTACACCGCCGCCGGCCAGCGCCTATCCGCGCCTGGAAGATGGCACCCTGGTTTCTGTCGAGGCCTACCGCAAGGCCTTCCCCGCCGTGCCAGGCCTGACCCCGCCGGAGCAGAACCTGCGCGAGCCGCGCCTGGACTACGGCGCGCGCTTCCTGTCGCAAGGTATTGCAGACATGGTGCCGCCGGCGCAGAAGATGGCATTCGAGACCCGTGTCCCGGCACCGGACGCCGATGGCAATGACCGTGGCGGCGTGCGCCTGGTGGAAATGCAGGCGCCGCTCGGCACCCACACTGGGTGGAACCTGCGTGCTCCGGAAACCGGCTTCGCCTGGGCCACCTCGCGCTACGATGGCAGCTTCGTCCCCTTCGCCCGCACCGAAGCCGAACGCAGGGCCGCCAACGACCCACGCCCAAGCCTGCAGGCCCGCTACGCCAATCGCGACGCCTTCATTGCCGCCACCCGCGCTGCTGCCGCCCGCCAGGTCGCAGCGCGCCTGCTGCTGCAGGAAGACGTCGAGCGCACCATCGCCGAACGCGCCGGCCTGTACGACCGAATCCTGGCCCACGACCCGGCCGACCAAAGCTGCAATTACCTGTATTCCAACAAGTAAAACGTGTCGCATGCCCCGCTCGAAGACAATCCTGACTCCTGAACAGCAGTGGAATAGCACGGTCCGTTATGTGCAGTTTCTTTCCCGGCAAAATGCGCAACGCAGATTGCAGGGCCTATATGAAGCGCGACGGCGCGAAAACAGGCCATATTCGACGGAGGAGTTATCAGCGATTCTTGAGCTCAAGGCGAACCTGGTTGCGCCCGTCGCGCTGCCTTCGTCGGTATTATGGGTTGTCAGTACACCCCATCCTTTGCTGAACCTGGGGGACGTTCTTTTTGTGACATGGCCTAATGGCATGGCCGAACGCTTTGGCATGACCGGGGTATCTTCCAAAGGCGCCAGATTGAATGAATACTTCATTCCGCTGCGTCAACGCTATAATGGCGAGATCGAGTTGCCCGGTGATCTCATCGATTTACGGTGTGATGACCCGGCCATTGGGCGCTTCGTCGCCGACTTACGCGCAAGTAGCCGTTGCCGGGTAGGCGCGAGTATCCCGGCCCCATCATCACTGGTCGACCCAAGCCAAGGTACGCAGGGCCTGCGCTTTGACGGCTGCTATCGTTCCAGGCGTGATCCGAGACATCAGCGCCTGAGGCACTTTGACCGGAATTACCTTCGATTCTTCCCTGACGGAACAGTCGTCGCGGGACTCGACGCGGGCTTCACTGCAAGACACCGTGAATGGTTTGTTGGCGGCGCGGCTCACGGCAAGGGGCAGCGTGGCAGTTACACGGTTGAAGGAAATGCTCTCTCCGTCGTGATCTTCTTCAATGGCCGCGAGGTGGAGAGGTATGAGGGGAAGATCGATGGTGAACGTTTGCGTTTGTCGAGGCAATGCCGGCCGGGATGGGCAGCGTCGCGCGACGATGACGTCTATAAGTTCGGCGCTTGGGAAGAGTAGTACTTCACGTCTGAGCAAATACAACCAATGAAAAAACTGAAGCTCCCGAACACATTTGTCCTGCTGTTCATGATCCTGGCGCTGATCGCGCTGGCGACGTGGCTGGTCCCGGGGGGCAAGTACGAGATCCATCTCGTCAACGGCAAGCAGCTGGTCGACCCGGACACCTTCCACTACATCGAAAGTAAGCCGCAGGGCTTGGCCGCGCTGCTGATGGCGCCGATCAAGGGATTTGCGGAAGCTGGGCTGATTATCGGTTTCGTCATGCTGACGGGCGGCGCGTTCAACGTGCTGCACAAGACCCAGGCCATCGATGCCATGATCAAATCCATCGCCAAGGCGCATTCGCGTTCGAGTGTGGTGCGCGTGGCGCTGATCCCGGTATTCGTCACGCTGTTCTCGATTGGCGGCGCCACTTTCGGGATGAATGAGGAAGCGATCCCTTTCATCCTGATCTTCGTGCCGCTGGCACTGGCGCTCGGGTATGACACCATCACCGGCGTATCGATTCCCTTCCTCGGCTCGCAGGTTGGCTTCTGTGCCGCTTTCCTGAACCCGTTCAACGTCGGGATTGCGCAGGGCATTGCGGGCGTGCCGCTGTTCTCCGGCATCGGATATCGCGTGATCGTGTGGCTGATCGCCACCGTTGTCACCATCGCCTTCCTGATGTGGTACGCCGCGCGCATCAAGCGCCACCCGGAAAAGAGCCCGACCTATTTGCTGGACATCGAAAAGCGCGCGGAAGGCGTCGTCGACTTTGGCGGTTTCGAAGGCATGACTGCTCGCCACCGCCTGGTATTGTGGGTCTTTGCTGCTTCGCTGGGCGGAATGGTGTTCGGCGTGGTCAAATTCGGCTGGTTCATCGAGGAGATCGGCGCGCTGTTCCTGGCCATGACCATTGTCGTGGCGCTGATCGGCCGCCTCGATTCCGATGAGGCGGTGGCCGCTTTCGTACAAGGCGCGAAAGACCTGGTCGGCACCGGCCTGGTGATCGCGCTGGCCCGCGGCACCATGGTGCTGGCACGCGATGCCCACATCATCGACACCATGCTGCATGGCTTGATGCCGCTGGTGGCATCGTCCTCGCCGATCTTCTCGGCGCAAAAGATGTTCCTGATCCAGTCGGTGATCAACTTCTTCATTCATTCCGGTAGCGGCCAGGCGGCGCTGACCATGCCGATCATGGCGCCGCTGGCCGACCTGGTTGGCGTATCGCGCCAGACCGCGATCCTGGCCTTCCAGTTCGGCGAATTCACCACCCCGATGATCCCGACTTCGGGTATTACGGTGGGTGTGCTGGCGCTGGCGCGCATTCCCTGGCTGACCTGGGCGCGCTGGATGGTGCCGTTGCAGCTGATTTACCTCGTCCTGGCGCTGGTGTTGCTGGTGCCGCCTTGCCTCATGAACTGGTAGGATGGCAGACATGGAAACCATCAAACACGCGCTCTCCGCGCCCTACGGTACGGCGTATTACGAACTGACCAGCTACCACTTCGGTAAGCCGGGCGGCCCCAAGGCCTACATCCAGGCTGCGCTGCATGCCGACGAGGTGCCGGCCATGCTGGTGGCGCAGGAACTGCGCAAGCGGCTGCAGGCGCTGGATGCGGCGGGAAAAGTGAAGGGTGAAGTGATCCTGGTGCCGGCGGCTAACCCGATCGGGCTGGCGCAAGTCATCAACGAGCGCCCGTTCGGCCGCTTTGACCTGAGCAACGGCATCAACTTCAACCGCGGCTACCCGCATTACTTCGAGCAGCTCAAGACCAGGTTACAAGGCCAGCTTGGCAGCGATGCCGGCGCCAATGTGCGCACCATCCGCCGCCAGTTGCGCGAACTGGTCGGGCAATGGCAGCCGAATTCGGATGCCACCACCCTCAAGAAGTCGCTGCTTGAAATGGCGATCGATGCCGACATCGTGCTCGACCTGCATTGCGAGAACGAGGGCGAGCTGCACCTGTACGTTGGCACTTCGCTGTGCGAGGTAGCGCAGCCGCTGGCCAACCTGATGGGCGCCTGCGCCGTGCTGCACACGCCTGGCGCCGGCGGCGAACCATTCGATGAAGCCTGCAGCCGCTTGTGGTGGGACCTGGCCGAACACTTTGGCCCGGACTACCCGATTCCATCGGCGTGCATGGCGGCGACGGTCGAACTGCGCGGCGAAGTAGCGGTCAGCTACGAGCTGGCCGCGCGCGATGCGGAAGCCATCATCGGCTACCTCCACGTGCGCGGCATCGTCGATGCGGGCAAAGTGACAGTGCCGGAGCAGGGCTGTGCGCCGACCCCACTGGAAGGCACCCAACGCCTCGATGCGCCGCATGCCGGCATGCTGGTCTACCTGAAAGAAGTCGGCGACGCCGTGCGTGCCGGCGACGTGATCGCCGACCTGATCGACCCGGTCAGCGGCGATACCACGCATTTGAAGGCTGAAGTGGACGGCGTGCTGTTCACCCGCCTGTCGCACCGCTACATCATCCGCGGCATGAACGTGGCCAAGATCGCGGGCGACAAGCCTTTCCGCAGCGGCAGCCTGCTAAGCCTTTAAGGCGTTTCGACAATCACGTTTTCGCGTGCGGCCGTGGTGGATGCGATGATGCGCCATGGCCCGCCTGGCGCCTGGCGCCATATGGTAATGTCGGCCGCCTTGTGCGGCTTGCCCGTCGCACGAGCCAGGAATTCACCGCAGGCGATTTCGTACTGGATGCGGCCATCTTCCAGCACCACGCGGCTGGCTGTTACCGGGCCGCCGGCTTCGCGCCACCAGTCTTCCTTGTAGCTGCCATCCACGCCCGCCTCGTGCAGCGCATCCTCGCTGTCGAAGCGCATCAAGCCAGCGTCCAGTTCGGGGCTGACGAAAGGGTAGGCGATTTCCGGGCGCCATTCGCAGCGCTCGCCGTCAACGACGGTAGTTCCTGCAAACCCGGTCATGGCTTTGCGATCAACAGGTATGCGCAGGTCGATGTGGAAATCGGCGGCCTGGAACCACCAGACCGGCGTTATCAGGTCGCTGCTGCCGTTGGCGCGCCAGATGCCCTTGCGGCGCCACAATCCTTCGTATGCCTGCGGTACGCTCATTTGAGGTCTTCGGTTTCGAAGTAGATGGTGCTGCCGATGGCAGCAATATTGGTTTTCAGCGCCATGGCCAGGGCGTCGTTGCCGGCCGCCTTGATGCCCCATTTGCGCACCTGGACCGGAGCGGTTGGTGCGCCGGGCGCAGCGCGGTATGAAACGATGTGGTCGAAGTCCGGGCGGCTATCGATTTCCTTGACGAGGAAGCGCTGGGCGCCGCTGCCAATCTGCATATAGCGCGACATGCTGGCGCTGCCCGGCTTGGCGTCCAGCTGGCGGAAGACCAGTACCTTGTCGATCACTACCCTGGCAGCCTTGTACTGGGTGCTGCCACCGCGTTCGAAATGGCCCTCGACCAGGTCGGCCTTGAACTCCTTGCGCGGGTTTTTGGCCTCCGGCGCCAGGGTGCTCAGTTCGAATTTCTCCGGGTCGATGGTCCAAAGGGTGTCCTTGCCATCGAGGCGTTTGCGCAGGGCGGCGTCGGTCGAAGGATCGGCGATATGGACTTGCAGGATGACCTGGTAGTCGTGGGGCGCGTGGAACATCGGCAGGTGGGAGGCATACAAGCCTTCCTGCCCGCCGAACAGCGCCATGCCGTGGGTGCCGTAGGTCTGGTCCGCTGCGTGCGCGGGCAGCAGCGGCAGGGTGCAGGTTGCCAGTAAGGCGCCGGCAAGCGCGCGTCGGATCGGGTTCATCCGGCCATTTTACCCCTTCAGCTCAGCGGGCACCTTGCCGCCGTTTTCCTCCAGTTTGTGCATCACTTGCTTGTGCAGCCAGATGTTCATGGCTGCGGAGTCGCCGGTGTCACCGGTGTAGTGCAGTTCCTGCGCCAGCTCCTTGCGGGCCTGCAGGCTGGAGTCGATATCCAGCAGTTTGAGCAGGTCGACAATCGAGGTACGCCAGTTCAGCGGCTGGCCTGCCTGGGCGGCTTTGGCGTTGAGGATCGCTTCGACGTCGACCGGCTCCTTTGCCGCAGGCGCGGGAGCAGGCTGGGTCGGAATGGGGGCCGGCGTTGCGGCGGGGCCGCTTGCTGCGGTTGAGGGCGCACCAGAGGCCGGTGTTGGGGCGGCCTCTTGGTGCGACGACGGGAAAATCTTGTGGAAAATCTTGCTCAGGATGCCCATGTTTGCCTCGCTTTCAGTTGGGGAAAGCTTAGCAAGCATGGGCGGGACGCAAAGTGCGTTGCCTAACCGTTAGCGCACCTTAGCGGGACGTGATTTCCACATTCCCCAGGTTATCGTCCGGCTTGCGGTCAATCAGTTTATTGTCCGGATCAATGCCTGCCTTGGCCGGGCGGCCGTTGACGACCAGCTTGAAGGTCGATTCGTTGCGGTCGATCAGCTTGCGTTCACGCAGCAGGGAATTGCCGTCCTTGTCGTCGACGCCGATCTCGATCAGGTCGTGCAACGGAATTTCCTTTTCCGCGCCCAGTTCATCGGAGCGCAGCTTGGCGGCATGTACAGTCAGCGTTACATCGTACTTGCCGTCCGCGCGTTTCTCGGCGTTGGCGGCAATCATGCGGTTATCGAACAGCACGATGGAATTGAACAGGTCATCCACCAGGTAGGCCTGTTCCGGCGGCACGATGCGGCGCAAGCCGTCCACCAGCACCGTCACGCTTGGATACGGATCGCCGTGGTAGGAGTACTTGCGCAGCAGTTCCGCCAGCAGTTCATTGACCTTGGCCTCGCCCACGATATCGGCCAGGAGATACATGGCCAGGCTGCCCTTGTGGTAGTGGATGTAGCCCTGGTCTTCATTATCGGCCAGCGGCAGTTCCTTCTTGTTTTCCGTGGCGCGGCCGAACAGGTATTTGTTCAGGTCATAGCGCAGGAAGCGGCGCATGCGTTGCGGGCCGAAGCTTTTCTTCATCACCATCAGCGCCGAGTATTCGGCCAGGGTTTCGCTTAGCACCGTGGCGCCGCGCGTGTTGCCGCCTATGAGCTGGTGCGCCCACCACTGGTGCGCCACTTCGTGCGCGGTGACGTAGGTCGGGTAATCGATGTCTTTCGGGTTCTTGTCATCCACGCGGGCGATGAAGCCCACCGCTTCCGAATAGGGGATGGTGTTCGGGAACGATTGCGCGTAGCGCGCATAGCGCGGGAATTCCACGATGCGCACGATCTTGTGCTGGTAGGGGCTGAAATTGCGCGTGTAGTAATCGAGCGAATCCTTTACGCCCTTGACCATGCGGTCCAGGTTGTACTCATGGCCGGGGTGGTAGTAGATCTCGATGCCAACGTCCTGCCACCAGTCGTGCTTGACCGCATAGCGTGCTGACTGGAAGGCGTAGAAGTTCAGGATCGGCTGCTCCATTTTGTAATGGAAGTAGCGGCGGCCGTTCTTGCGCCACTCCTTCACCAGTGCGCCCGGCGCCACGGCGGTCTGGTCGCCCGAGGTGCCCAGCGTCGCTTCGAAGCCAACCCAATCGGCATCCGCGCCGATGTAGTTGCTGGCCAGGCCTTTCGGGTCATCGCGTGGCAGCTTGCGTTCCTGTGCCGGCAGGCCGTGCTTCTTGCGGTCGCGCGGGTCGGTCAGTTCGGCGTGGCGCTGGTAGCCGATGTGCGGCAGTACCGTGTTGTTGAAGAAGGTCCCGTTGTTCATCACCGGCGTGGTCTTGCCGAGGTTGAAGATGCCTTTAGGTTCGTAGCTCAGTACAAAGTCCAGCGTAATCTTTTCGCCCGGTTGCAGCGGCTGTTCAAGCCGATAGCTGTAGAAGCCCAGCTCCTTGTCGTTCAATACGCGGTATGCCTTGCGGCCGAATTGCAAAGGCTGCAGGTCGGCGTCGGTATCCTGCTGCACGTAGATGGTGTTGATCGGTTGCTGGGTCTTGTTCTCGAGCTGGTACCAGCCTTTCACTTTCAGCGTGCGCTGTTCGGGGAACATGTCCAGGCCGAGGCGCACGTCGGTGATGCGTGGCTGCGCTGTTTCCAGCACCTGCTTGTACTTGCGCTCATAGTCGGCACGCAGCGCATCACGGCCGAACTGTGTTTTGAAGTTGCTGACGCACAGGTTATAAGCCAGTACACCGCCAGCGCCGAGGAACAGCACCAGGCCAATGCCGAAGGCGCCCAACACTGGCAGCGTCAAGCCGTGGCGCGCCAGGCTGACGCGCTGCTTCCATTCTTCATTCGTGCCGCGCGGCCAGAACACCACGGTCAGCACCATCAGCATGACGGCGGCGCCCGCCCAGTACAGTTCGAACCAGCGTTCGCGCACCATGAAGTGGCCGAAGCCGTTCATGTCGGAGTAGGGGAGTTCCGGCGTTACGCCGTACATCAACAGCGGATGGTCCAGGCCAAGGGTGGCGAAGGTGATGGTGGCCACGTAGTAGACGATCATCACGAAGTAGGCCACGTATTTGTGGTTCACCAGCACCTGGGTGGTAATTGCCAGCACGGCGATCAGGGCGCAGGCCGGAAGCTGCACGGTGAACAGCCATTCGAAATACAGGCCGGGCTGCAGGTTGAAGTAACCGCGGAACAGCTGGATCGACATGCCAACCAGCATGACGATGAACAGCAGCAGCGCCTGCACGCCAATCAGGCCAAACAGCTTGGACAGGATGGGCAGCCAGCTTGGCACCGGCAGCGCATCGAGCATCTGCGACATGCGGTGCTCGCGCTCACGCCATACCATTTCACCGGCGTAGAAGGTGGTCACCACCAGCATGAACAGGGAGAAGGTGTTGGTCACCATTTCCAGCACCAGGTAGGTCACCGGATAGGTGCCGGTGCCGTACATGGAGCCCATGTCGAGCGAACCGGCATACATGGTCAGCACGCCGGCCAGCACGATGACGAAGAAGTAGATGTTTTTGGTGGTTTCGCGCAGGTTCAGGTAGCTGAAGCGCATCAGCAGCAGGCCAAGGTTGCGGGCCTTGAAGTCCGGCTTCTCGCTGGTCGACGTGGCTGCCTGGGTCAGGTTGGCCGGCAACTCGCTATCGGTGCGCGCCGCAGCGCCGCTGTCGACCGAGCTGACGAAATGGAAGCGCCAGTAGCCAAGCAGCAGCGCCACCAGGGCGAAGGACGACCAGATGATGCGGTTCAGCAGGAATACGCCTTCCGGCAGCACCAGGCGCACATTGCGTTCGGCGATCGGCCAGTATTCGGTGAGGCGGATGACGGCGGTGGTGCCGAAAGGATCGATCAGCGCCGCCAGCGTCTTGTAGTCCAGGTCGCGCGCCAGGCCTGGCGCCACGATGTAGCCGACCAGCATGACCACACTCGACACGTAGACCGGGAGCATGCGCCGCGTCAGCGCCGCCAGCACGAAGAAAATGGCGCCGAAGATGAACAGGTTGGGCAGCAGCGACAGCGCATACGGCAGAAGATAGTGCAGCAGGTTGAACGGGCCAAGGCGCTCGGGATCGATGCCCGGCACCTGCGTCCCAAGCCAGACGCCAAGCGGGATGGACGCAAACACGACGCACAGCACCAGCCAGGCGCCAAGGAAGCGGCCCAGCATGTACTGGAATTTGTGGATCGGGGCGGAGAAGAAGAAATGGTGGGTCTCGTACTCGAAGTCCTGCTGCACCGCGCGCCCCATCATGGCGGCGACGATGATCACGCCCATGCAGCCGAGGAAGGACGAGGTCAGCATGATCGAGCGCGGCGCGTTGATGAACACGCGGCCGCCGAAACTGACGATGGCTTCCTTGAACACGCCGCCGGCAGCAGCCATCCAGAAGATGGCCAGCAGCAGGAACATGCCGAAGTAGACCCAGGTCGAGAACAGCTTCAGGCGCTGCTTCGCTTCAAAGAGGGCGATGGCAAACATGGCGGCCCCGGTCAGTCGCAGGCTTTGCTGACGTCGTGGCGGCCGAGGATGGTCGCGAAGTACAGGTCTTCCAGGTCGCCAAGTGCTTCCTCGAAGCCGTCACCCGGGTCGTCGTCGTTGTAGACGTGGATCAGGGTGCGGCCGGACATCAGGCGAGTCGAGATCACGGCATGGCGCTGCTGGAAATAGGACAGCTCCTTCTTATCGATGAAGCGTGCCCAGATCTTGCAGCTCACCTCGTCGATCAGTTGCTGGGTGGCGCCAGCCACCAGCAGTTTCCCCTTGTTGATAATTGCCATGTTTGCGCACAGGTCGGCCACGTCGGAGACGATGTGGGTCGACAGGATGACGGTGCGGTCTTCGCCGATATCGGACAGCAGGTTGTGAAAGCGCACACGCTCCTGCGGGTCGAGTCCGGCGGTCGGCTCGTCGACGATGATCAGTTTCGGATCCCCCAGCAGGGCTTGCGCGATGCCGAAGCGCTGGCGCATGCCGCCGGAGAAGCCGCCCAGGCGCTGGTTGCGCACTTCGAAAAGGTTGGTTTGCTGCAGCAGGCCATCCACAACTTCGCGGCGGCGGGCTCGGTTCGACAAGCCTTTCAGGATCGCGAAATGGTCCAGCATTTCGTAGGCGGTGACCTTCGGATAGACGCCAAAGTCCTGCGGCAGGTAGCCGAGCAGGCGGCGGATTTCGTCCTTTTCATCCAGCACATCGAGGTCGCCGAAAAAGACCGAGCCCGAATCGCATTCCTGCAGGGTGGCCAGGGTACGCATCAGGGTCGACTTGCCGGCGCCATTCGGGCCCAGCAAGCCGAACATGCCGGAGGGAATGGTCAGCGTGACATTGTCGAGCGCGACGACCCCATTGGCATAGGTCTTTGATAAATTCTTGATGCGCAATTGCATGGTGGCTCCGCTAACCCCTTTTCACATGATGGCATTGTATTGAATGCGCGACATATCGGTTGCCCGTATGCGATAGCCGGCACATTCAGCGCCCCAGGATGCACTTTCCGGGGAACGAAAAGTGCGCTTCCGGCGTTGGTTTAGCACTAAAGTTTCAAGGGTAACAAGTCTGATACCCCGGCGCAAGGAACAAATCTGGACAAAAGTGCTATATAGTCCCTAGCCATGCAAGTACTCCATCCAAAACTCGATGCGGCAGTGCAGGAAAAAATCCTGACCGTGACCCGCTGCGGCCTGACGGCCAGCGAGTCCACCGGCTTTTTCCGCACCGCGATCGGCTTGTACTACCTGGCCAGCCTGATGACCAAGGAGCAGCTGGATTTCAAGGCGCTGGACAAGGCCTTCAACCGCTTCGTCTACCGCTCGATCGGCGGCGGGCATAGCATGACCAGCATCCTGCAGTTCATGAGCGGCGGGAAGGTGGTGGAGGTGCTGGAATCGCCGCGCTTCATGCGGGCGATGGCGGACTACCTGCCGGAAGTGCCGGTGGATTCGATTCCCTTCCTGCTTGGGCTGAACCTGGGCGTGGCGAAGGACATCTCAAAGATCGACGCCCGCGGCCCGGTGGCCGACTGGCTTGAGAAACAGCGCATCCTGCGGGAAGGGAGCTGATTCTTGTGGAGATGTTGATCGGCGGGCTAGCGGTAGCGTTGGCGCTGTTGGCTAAGGCAGTGGCTTGGCTGTCAGGCAAATACAGGTTGGCGTGGTGGCGGGCATTCGCATTTGGCGCGACGGTGATCTGGGTCTGGATGCTCTTGTGGGACCTTTTTTTCAAGCCTGCGAATACGGAAGTGGCGGCAGTACTCGTATTGCTGGTGCTCAGTGCCAGCGTCGGTGCAGCGCTCCTCGCCAATCGGTCCGATGGTGAGCCGGAACTTTCGATTGGCCGGCAGCGCGGGGCTGCGTTTGGTGCCCTGATCGGACTCGCTGGTTGCGTGGCGCCTTACCTGTTCCTGAGCAACCTGGCGTTCCCTAGGATAGGGTAAAGCGCCAGGGGTGAAGTATCGCTGGCGCCGGGCATATAATGTGGTTTTCCGAATAAGCTGGACTAACCACCATGAACCGCTACCACAACCCTCTCGACCGTTTCATCACTGGCGCCGACAAGGCCTTGCGCGTGCTGGCTGGCGTGCATTCGGCGTCGCGGCCGAATCCGGCGGTCCATGCGGCGGATGCGGACATGACGGAACAGGAGCATCGCCATAGCGCGGGCCTGATGCGCGTCAATCACGTCGGTGAGGTGATGGCGCAGGCGCTGTATAACTCGCAAGCCCGTTTCGCCAAGAGCGACGAGGCGCGTGCAGCCTTCGATAAGGCCAGCCGCGAGGAGGAAGATCACCTGGCGTGGTGTGCGCAGCGCTTGTCGGAACTGGGTTCGCAACCGAGCTTCCTGAATCCCTTGTTCTATGCCGGGGCTTACGCGCTGGGCACGGCTGCTGCACTGGCGGGCGACAAGCAAAGCCTCGGTTTCGTGGTGGAGACCGAGCGCCAGGTTGAGGCCCACCTGGCCAGCCACCTGGATCGCTTGCCGCCGCAGGACGCCAAGTCGCGCGCCATTGTCGAACAAATGCGCGTCGATGAAATCGCGCACGGCAAGGCTGCCGAAGACATGGGCGCCGAGAAGACTCCGCTGCCAATCCAATTGGCAATGAAGGCCATGTCGAAGGTCATGACTTCGACCACCTACTACATCTAGAACACACCGGCAGCCTTCAGGGCCCATCCGATCACCGCCAGCAAGTTCGTGACTGTCAGACCAGCAACCCAATAGATCAGTTTTTCGAAGTCTCTACGTAGTTGAAGCTGTTCTGCATGCATTTCGTTGAATCGTTCGTCGACTTTGCTTCGCAGAAGCGTGAGCTCTTCCTTCAAAGTATCCACAGTTACCTCTAGCTTTACGATTCTCGGTTCGTAATCCATGGCACCTCCCGCATGGCAGTGGTTAGACTCTGCCGCAGTTCGCGGCGGGAGGCTTTGAGGTTGGACAGAGGGTGGGGCGGAAAGTTCCGCATCAAGCGGCTGAGGAGAGCTCGTGGTTGAGCGCGGCTTGGTATTCAGCGAGCGCTTGAGCGCGTGGCGAGCCTTCGCTCTCCCACGCGATCGCGTTGTCGATGCGCTTGATCACGGCGGGCAGGGTGGCGGTCCAGTCGTCCTTGCGCAGCAGGCGGCGGGCGGCGGAGACCAGTTCTTCAGAAGGGGCTGCACGCCAGCTGATGTGGCGCACCAGGTTCAGGGCGAACGGCGGGCAAGTCAGCGACTCGAAAGCGAGCGCGCCGACCTGGCGGCCGGTCAGCTTCAGCGCGGCGCGCTTAAACCATATGTAGGCCAGCGCGAGCAGCGCGGCGGCGTAGAACAGCAGGATGCCGGCGGCGATGGCCAGGTTGCCATAGCGGGAAAACAGGCCGGCAGGGATCAGCCCGAACAGGGCCAGTGCCATCAGCCATATGAACGGCGCCAGCACCTTGTACGGGACGAATGGCGGCGGCGCCCAGCGCTGCACCGCGGGCGTGGCGCTGGACAATTGCTGCTTCCACCGCAGCGGAAATACCGGACGGTGCGGCAGCAGGGGATTGGGAACGAAGGGCTCCTTGCCGCGCAAGGTGTAATGCTCCGCGCCGAAATGCAGCGACCAGCGGCCCCCCAGGGAAGCCGCCAGTACGCCTTCATTAGAATGCAGCAGCCGCGCCGAGTCGTACAGGTACAGGCCAACCATGGCCGCTACCAGCAGGATTTCGGCGTGGACGATCAATTGCTGCTTTCTTTCTTCTTGAACAGCGACTTCAGGCCCGCGATGGCTGCAACACCACCGACTGCAACCAGCTTCCACATCTTGGCCAGGAACAGAGCCGCGGCAGCCCAGAAGCCTTTCTTGGTCGCGATCACAGCGGCGCCGCCGGTCACCAGCGCGGCCAGGCCGAATTCTGCAACGTGGTCGCCCGGCTTGAACTCGGAGTACTTTTCGCCGTCGTTGTAGTCGAAGCCGGTCAGCACTTTGCGGAAGGCCGCTACGTCGGCATCCAGCGTTTCAGGCGACGACACCAGGGTCGCGCTCATCACGCCGCTGCGGCCCAGCAGGCGGATGGTGTAGTTCAGCGAAACGCCGTGATCCGAGCGCAGCTTCAGGCCCCATTCCAGGCGCTTGGTCTTTTCGTCGTAGTGCGGCGGAACGTACCAGCCCTCGGTGTACAGGGCGCCCAGGCCGAGGCGCTTGCGTTCCTCATTGGCTGGCTCGTCGCTCTCTTTCAGGGTTTTCAGCAGCGCGTCGGCGTCGATCTTGTCGCCTTCCTTCACGTAGCCGCTTGGGTCGAACGTGAAGGTTGCCCACCAGCCGCCTTCCGTATCCAGGATGGTGTAGTTGCCATCTTCCGGCAGGTTGCCGGTCAATTCCAGGAAGCGACGCGAATTCTTATCGTCCAGGAACTGGATCTTGTCGCTTGGCGTTTTCAGCGTGGCCTTGGCGGCGATGGCTTCGGCGCGCGGGCCGGTATGCCAATCCAGCTTGTCGAATTCTGCCTTGCGCTGTTCGGCAGTCATGTCGGCCATGGCAAATACCGGCACCAGAGCAAGCGCAATCACCCAGTTACGAATCTTCATTGTTGTTACCCCGTTGAGTTATTTTTGAATAAACCCAAGAGGATAACAGCGCGGGCCCGCTTCAAAATGCGCACTTTCTCACATCCGCAGGCTGCGTTCAATAGCACCGGAAGCGGCGGCTTTCAGCAGGCGCTGGAATTTCGGACACTCGGCATGGCTGGGCGCTGGACAGGCCGCCGCATGGCGCAGGCCTTCGCTCATGGCCTTCAGCCGCTTCGCCAGCGCGTCGATTTCTTCCGCCTTGGCCAGCAGGAAGGCGCGGTCGATGGACGTGCCGCCGTCGGGCGTGAACATGGAGCCGATTTCGTCCAGCGACAGGCCGGCTGACTGGCCGAGCGAAATGATGGCCAGCGTGTCGAGAACGCCAGGCGCATAAGTGCGCCGCAAGCCATTGCGGCCCGCAGGCTTGATCAGGCCCTTTTTCTCGTAATAGCGCAGCGTGGAGGCGGCCATGCCCGAGCGCTGCGCGACTTCGGCGATATCCATCAAAAATCCCTTGACTTGAAGTTGACTTCAACTTCTACAGTGTGCCCATCAACCAGGGA